>OLRX01000441.1_pt1 | contig 37806 bp, 38 predicted proteins | sample 1672991 | NCBI WGS metagenome assembly OLRX01 (sample SAMEA3136744, study PRJEB25190) | human gut metagenome | biome: human gut; feature: human-associated habitat; material: faeces | place: Austria | collected 2013
GGCAGGCCGCTTGAGAGGGCGGCTTTTGACGGATGCAGAGAGGGCGGGCCCACCGCACATGGGCCCGCCCTTTTTAGCCCTTTCGCCCATGCTGCACAGCAGGGAGTATTTTGTCGCAATTTTCCCATTCGGCCATGGCCTGAAAAATATAGTAAAATGATCCATACCGGCAAACGAAACAAGCTAATATACATGGCAGCATTCAGCCGCGAGATGGCGCAGCTTGCAGGGCGATTTGCCGCATGCCGCCGCGCGCGGCTTGTGCTTGGCGATAAAAAACGCCAGCACCTTATCCTCAAAATGCTGCAAATGAAAGGCTGCACAAGAGCCATCGCGGAAAAGTGTGTCTTCCTGCCCCGCAGTATCTCATCATCTGCGCATATTAGAGGATGCCGGCATCATCCGCGTGCGGCGGAAAGGAACAAAAAACTATTATTCTTTTCATTCTGACTGCGGCGAAATAGAAGCTCTGCTGCAAATGCTGCAGCAGGCAAGGGTAATGATGAGGCAGCCGCCCCAGCCGGAAACGGAAGAATAAGAGATTGAAAAGGAGAAAAAGCATGGATATTTTTCAGGCAATGAAGCAGCGGCACAGTGTACGCCAATATACACTCGAACCCTTGAGCAAGGCTGACATAACAGTGCTTCATCAGGAAATAGAGCACTGCAACAGGGAAAGCGGCCTGCATATCCAACTGGTAGTGAACGAGCCCCGGGCCTTTGACAGCTTTCTGGCGCATTACGGCAGCTTTTCCGGTGTTCAAAACTACATCGCTTTGGTGGGCGAAAAAGGCAGCCGCCTAGAGGAAGCATGCGGCTATTACGGGCAGCGGCTCGTGCTGAAAGCTCAGCAGCTTGGCCTGAACACCTGCTGGGCCGCCCTGACATACAGAAAAACAGCTGGTGCATTTGAAATAGGACGCCGTGAAAGGCTGGCCGCTGTGATAGCGCTTGGCCATGGCGTCTCTGCTGGAAAACCGCATCGCTCCAAAAGCCGCAGCGCCGTGAGCAATGCAGGCCCCAATACCCCCGCTTGGTTTCAGGCGGGGGTAGATGCCGCCCTGCTGGCCCCTACCGCAATGAACCAGCAGAAATTTTATCTTTCTTATGAAAACGGCAATGTCCACGCCAGGGCAGGGCTTGGATTTTACAGCAAAATAGACCTCGGCATCATAAAATATCAGTTTGAAGCCGCTGCCGGCAAAGAGAACTTTCATTGGATATAGTGCATTTACCGCGCCTGTTCTTCTAAATGTGCACAGCCCGCAAAGCAGGAAGCCTCCGGCAGATAAAGACAAAGGGTGTGCATTCTCATACCGCGCCGCAAGCGGCTCCATTGGCCTTTTCACCTGCCCTGCAGCCAAAGCCTTAGGCCAAGCCATGGGTTGCCTTCCGCTGAAACCGGCAATACAAAAACGCCGCACCCGCAGTTTCTGCAAGGGGTACGGCGTTTTGTTGCAAAAGTTGGAAAAAAGATGCCCGTCAAAAAATGAAAATTCTGGGTTTGAACGAGTCCGTTTTTATTTTTACAAGGCTATTTTCCAATGTTTTCTTTTCAACGTTCTATTTACTTTTCAGCTCCAGCCCGTCTTTGAAGGCTTCCCCAACTCTCTCTGTTACCTTGTAGTAGCCGTGTGTATAAGGATCAAATGCAATGGCATTGACCAGCGCCATATTCAACTTGCCATCTTCCATCACACTGTCATCTGCAGTGACTTTGACGACTTTTCCAATCACGCCGCAGCCATATTCGTTGGACTGGTATTCAACAAATCTGCACTCCAGACATAGAGGGAATTCATTGATGACCGGAGCATCCACAACCTCAGACTTGAAGGAGGTCAACCCGCTGTTCGCAAATTTGTCAGGTGAATTATTACCGGACACCACGCCAAAATAATCCGCTTCCGCAACGTGAGCCGCATCTGCAAGGCTTACCGTAAATGCGCCTCTTGCCTTAATATTTTTCACGGTCTTGTGCGTTTCCGTGAGATTGAGTGCCACCGTATCCCGCTCTTGCATGGTACCCCATGCGGCATTCATCACATTAACCGTACCATCCTCGTTATAAGTTGCTACCATCAAAACGGGCATTGGAAAAATGCCCTCCGTAATATCCAGCTGCTTTCTCATCTTATTTACCTTGCCTTATCATTTAGGATTGACACATATTGTATCGGCAGTTAAAATTATAAATTGTCAATAGTAAAAAAACAAGTACTATCATATATGAAATATACTATCAAACAGGAAAGTGTTAATATGATAAAGAATTATATAGAAAACGCGAATTTTGAAGACACGGGATTCAGTTACACCCTATCGCTTATTTCTGGTAAACATAAAATGGTAATTCTGTATTGCCTGATGGAATTTGGAACGGTGCGGTTCAATGAACTGAAACGATATTTAAAAAGGGTCTCGGATAAAACCATGAGCAGCAATCTCAAGGAACTGGAAGCAAATCAGCTAATTATACGGAAAGAATATCCTCAGATTCCCCCCAAGGTAGAATATACGCTCAGCGAACGCGGACGGTCTTTGATGAAGATTCTTGACCAGTTGTGTATCTGGGGAGAAGAAAACAGAACTTAATATAAGCCGGAAAAACCGCACATAATCACTAAATTTCTGTCAAACACGCAAAACTCCCGAAACCATATGGTTTCGGGAGTTCTTGGAGCTACTGGCCGGACTCGAACCGGCGACCTGCTGATTACGAATCAGCTGCTCTACCAACTGAGCCACAGTAGCAAACAAATTTTCAACGCTAATAGATTATAGCAGAAGGGCATGGAACTGTCCAGCCCTTCTGCTCTAGATTTTTATACATTCAAGAATTTTTTCTGCCGCGCAGATACATATACAGATTGCATTTGACGTTGCCATTGTACAGCTTACGCTTTTTATCTGCCCTTCGCCCGAAATCCCTTTCAAACGCTTCATCGGATGAGATGGCAAAAATACCCATACGAGGATGCTCCGCTTTGATCTTTCCCAACGCCCGGGCTACATGCTGTCCCTGCGTTCGTTCCATTCTAATGCCATAGGGCGGATTTGTAACAATCAACGACTGCTCAGCCGGCAGCTTTAGGTTGGCCACATCTCCACAGGCAAAATTGATATATCCATTGACTCCCGCTCTTTTCGCATGCCGGTAAGCCATGGAAACTGCCTTGTCGTCAATGTCGCTGGCCAACAGATGGGCAAATCCCTTTTCCCTTTTCTGTGCCTTTGCTTCTTCCCTTTGCCTCGCCGCCTCCTGTGCCCAATTTTTCCATCCATCAAAGGCAAACGTCCGCTGCAAGCCCGGCGCTATGCGGGCCGCCAACATCGCCGCTTCGATGACAATTGTACCCGATCCGCAGCAGGGATCGACCAATGTTTCTCTCCCATCGTAATACGATAGCATGGCCAACGCGGCGCCCAGCGTTTCCCGTAAAGGTGCCTGGGCGGAAAGATCGCGGTATCCTCTTCGGTTCAACCCAGGGCCGCTCGTATTCATTGCAATGGTCGCTTCATCCCGCAGCAACCCGATTTCGATGTTATAAGCCTGTCCTGTTTCCGGGCACCTGGCATAGCCGTAGGCCGCCATCAGAGCATCCGCAATGGCTTTTTTGCTGATAGACTGTACATCTCGCACAGACCCCAGCTTGGAAAGCGCGCTTTTCCCCGTGACTCTAAACGCCGCATCTGCCGGCAGCAAATGCCTCCAATCCAAGGCACGCACACCGTCAAATAGCTCTGTGAATGTCTTTGCCTTGCAAGTCCCCAGCTGTACAAATACACGGTCCGCACACCTAAGCCAAAGATTCGCCTTGATGATCAGCGCTCTGTCCGCTTCAAAGAAAACACGAGCATCTTGTGCGCGTACATTTTTAGCGCCCAACATAATCAGCTCGTCGCGCACCAGCGCCTCCACGCCAAACATACAGGTTGCAAAGCAGATCATAATACCGTCTCCTGCCCTGTGGGCGGCGGTACCGGCGGCTGCGCAGGCCGTACAGGCGTATTATTGATCAGCATTCCATTGACCAAAAATTCAAACCGGCAGCCTAAAAATTGGCTTGCCGCCTCGGACAACGTCATCCTGGACATATAGATATTCAAAAACTCTTTGACAGAAGAGCTGTCGTCCATCTTGCAGGCAAAGCGGATTACCCTGTTTTCGCTGTCAATGGATACCTGCGTATTGCGAATGGAATAGTTTACGCGGTCGTGTATATCGTTAAAATCATATTTTGTGCGCCGCACCCTTGCCCTGTGCGCATCGATCTTATCCGCAATGATAAGTGCTGCGGATATCTCCGATACAGGGCATCCGCTGCGTTCATCATGGTTGCCCACAGCACTGCATATGCGGATCACCTCGGCCACAGGCATCCCCATTTCTCTGAGCAGCGGCATCAAAAGCGTAGCGCCTGTCTGTGCATGCCCATCTCGGTTGATGGCGTTTCCAACATCATGTACCCAACCAGCAATGGCACCCAGCTCCACGGTACGCTCATCAAAGCCCAGTTCATGTAAGATCTGCCTGGTGATCCTGCTCACATAGCCTACATGCCGCGGGCCATGGTCGGTATAGCCCATAGCCTCCAAGCAGGCATTGGCTTGTTCAATCAGGATGGCGATGGTTTCATTGGCCATCACATCGCTTAGCATAATCGGTTTCATTCCTGCTCCTCTTCCATCATTGCCATTTTGATGGCCTCATAATCTTTATCACCGGCAAACTCACGATCCAATTCCACCCACGCACCCAGTTCCTCCGCAGCATCGCGAATGGCGCAATAGGTATAGTAATCCAGCTTTGGATCCTTTAGCTGCTTTGTCAGCAGCTCCACGGCCCGTTCATCGCCCAGTTTTCCTAGACAGCTGGCATAAAAGGCCTTGTGTTCCGGGTTTGCCTGGCAAAATAAGGCAGCCAACCGCTCAAAGGCCCCTTCCAGCGGCCACTGGCAGAGGATATCTGCCAAGATCTGCTCTGTCTCCTCATCCACTTTTGTATTCATCAGCGCCAACGCCTTTTCCGCTGCCCTGGCGCCAAACTGCTGCACTGCCTCTACCCACAGCTGCTTTTCCTCATCCTCTACGGTTTGCTCCAATATCTTAGTAAAGCCCGCCTCCAACAGCGGAGGGTATTGCATTTGGCATAAAAGCTCCAGCATCTCTCCCCTTACAGAGGGCAGCGCACGCTCTAGTAAGCGAAACATCGCTTGGGCGGTGTCCTGATCCTGCTGCGCTAAGGCGCGCGCCAGCTGTCCTGGTAGTTCCTCACCTTCTTCCCAGTAATCCCAGGCAAGCTCCAGCAGCGTCGGCCCATCGTACTGCGTATAGTATTCGCACGGCGTCAGCCCGCCCAGCTGTGCGTTGGGCGTATGGTTAAATTCCTCATACCATTGATCGGAAAGCGCTTCGATCTCCTCATCCTTTAGCCCCTGGGCCTGTGCCAATCGCGGCTGGATAAACGCGCGGTACAGCTGTTCAAAATCGATTTTCATTCCTTCTCTTCCTCCAACGCGGCCAGCAGCATCGCTCGGTACGGCGATTCCTCTTCCGGCTCAGGTTTCCTGCCAAGCCCCGCTTTTTCTCTGGCCAGACGGCAAAGCGCACCCGCCATCTTTTCCGGCTCCAAAGCCGGATACTTTCCTTGTAACGTCTCTACATATTGTGCCCAAATCGACAAAGCCAACAGCATTGCCGCTTCCTCTTTTTCCGCCAGCATCGCACGGCACAACGTCTCTACCTGCCGGTATGCTTCCGGCAAATTCTCCGGCAGATGCGGCACCAACGATACCCGTGCCTCCATCAACCCGTCCGGCGTCAAGGCAATATACGGCTCTTTAGCGCCTATACGCTTGAGCACGCCAAAAATATACTGCTTTAATCCCAGCTCCATCTCAGGGATCATCAGCGCTTCACGCAGCCATTCGATAGCGTCTGGCGTGCCGATCAGGCCCAAGATCTCCGCCATGGCCTGTGTCATGTGTTCATCCATCATATGCAAGCCCCAGCGCACAGTATCTCGGAAGGTTGCGTCGTTTTCCCATCTTTCCCGTATCTTCTCCGGCGTCTCTCTAGACCATGCGCTGATCTCCGTCATGCGCTGCAAGATCTCTCCAGGTGGCAGCTGCGGAAAATATTCCAACCTTTTATAGTCTGCCTCACCATCCAGTGCTTTTTTGGCTGCTGTTCGATAAAAAGGCGCAATGGAAAAAAAGTCGTCTACCTGAACCATCACATCAAAACACTTAAGCGCCTTGGCATACTCTTTGCAGTTGTACGCTGCAATGCCGGTACAAAACAGCGTTTTAGGGTCAAAGGGCCGCTCCTCCAATGCTTGAGAGAAAAAGCGCAAAGCGCTTTCATCCCGCCCGGCCTGGGCCATTGTCAACGCTGCCTTGTAGATTTCATCCAGGCTTTCCGGCTGCATGGCGTCAAGCTTTTCCAGCAGCGCATATTCTTCCTGCCAATTATGCTTTTCATTGGCAAAAATCAGCAGATTGCAGACTGCGTGTACGTTGTTTGGCTCTGTTTTTACCATCTGGCGCACCAAGTCCGACGCTTTGTCCGGCTCCTGATTCATATAATACGCCAACGCCAGGTTGTTTTTGGCATACGAAAGCTTAGGCGCCTGTTTAAGGACGCCCTCCAGTACCACTGCAGCCTCTTGAAACCTGCCACGGTCCAACAGCTGTTTGCCAAGCTCGGCCTGCTGGGCAGTTTCCTCTGAAATCCCTTCCTCCTCTGCCATCAGGCGCAGCTCCTCTTCTATAAAAAGCAGCATATCCTCCGCCTGCTCGGCCAAAGGCCCATAGGGATGTCGCTGCAAAAACTTGGACAAGGCCGAGGAAGCCAGCTCATATTCCTGCATGCACAGGTAATTGTACCCTATGCCAAATTCGCAGCTCTCCGGCACGGGCTCTGTCTCCCTGCTCAGCCGAAGCAGCCATTGGTTGGATTCTTCATAGCGCTCCATATCGGTCAGAATTTCCGATATTTTTAATTTATATTCGATATTGTCCGGCGCTCTATCGATGGCCTTACGGTAATTTTGAAAGGCCAAGGCCAGTTCTCCCTTGTCCGCATACCGTTGTCCGTTTTTTGCGTAAAAGGAAGGCTCCTGTGCAAAGGATAATACTTTATTGCCTTTGAGCCATAATGGCTTTTGCATCGATTTGATCGTCTTGCTCCTTTATTTCGTCATTGTTTTCCTGTTGCCTGCTGCAACAGCGTTGTCAGCGCTTCTTCATCAAATTGATATGCCTTATTGCAGAATTGGCATACGATTTCTGCCTTGTGGTCCTCTTCGATGATCTCCCGAAGATCCTTTTCCCCAATAGAGATCAGCGCACGCTCCATCTTTTCCCTGCTACAGTTGCACTGATAGCATACCGGCACAGTCTGTGTCAGTTCCATCCGCATACCCGAGAAAATAGACTGCACAGCATCCTCCAGCGTCATTCCTTCGGATAGCATAAAGGAAAGCAGCCCACAGCCCGTTGCGCGTTGCTCCAGCTGCTGCAAAACATCCTCTCGGCATCCTGGCAGAGGAAATACCGCCATAGCCCCTGCGCTTTTTACGCTGGCATCACGGTCTACCGTAACGCCGGTAAAGATCAGGCAAGGCCGCTGTTCGGACAGCGTAAAGTAATAAGCGAAATCTTCCGCCACCTCTCCGGTCTTCAGCTGCGTCTGCCCAATATACGGTTCCCTGCCGCCGTTGTCCTTCACCACTGTCAGTCGACCCGCACTGCCCAGGATGCCGGATACATCCAGCTTTCCATCCGTTTGGCGGATCGGCAGATCCACTTCCGGGTTCTCAATGGCAGCACGCACCGTACCCTTGGGCGATGCCACAGCCAGCACCTTGCCGGCCGGCCCGCCGCCGTCAATGACGCATGTAACGTCGCCGTTTTCCGCCTTAATATCGGATGCCGTCAGCAGCGCTCCCATCATCAGCCGGCCTACCGCCGCCGTGTTGGTAGGGGAAAGATGATGAATCACTCTTGCCGTCTCTACGGTATCCTTAGCCGTCAGCGCTACGGCATAGGCTTCTCCGTTTTCCAGCGAATAATGCCTTAGCTGATCCTGTACTTCTATTATCATATGGATGATCTCCTTGTTTCCATTCAATTTTTCTTGGCAACAAACTGCCATCTGCCACAATCGGCCTGCGGCTTATCCTTGGTACCAAAGCCATACACATGCACCAGATCGAATCCCACATTATACAGCGTTCTTTCCAGCGTTTCCATAGCATGCAGATACAGCGTATGGCGCTCTGTTGTCCGCGCGTACAGCCCGCCCCTTCGTTGGGTAAAAAGCGTCAGCTCCATCGTACACACTCTGTCGTCTGCCTCTGTCTGCAAAATATAGGCCGCATCCTCCTCCAGCTGGCAGTAGCTGTCACAGCCGATTTCTTCTTGGTAATGATAAGGAGTGCTCACATCAAAGAGTAGCAACCCGTTATGCGGCAGTTGCTCGTATGCCGAAGTAAAGAACAGCGGTACCTGAAGCGGCGAAAGATAGTTCACGGGATCGCACGTCGCGACCACCGCCACCACAGGCCATTCCAGATCCAGGCAGGTCATATCCATCTGCTGAAAGCATACGGAAACATTCTCTGCCCGCGCATTTTGCACCGCTTTTTCCAGCATAGCATGCGAAATATCCCCGCCAACAACCCGATAGCCGTTTTTGGCCAATGCTATGGCCGTCTTACCGGTACCGCATCCAATGTCCAGCACGCGGGCCGGGGCTTCGGCCGCAAAGTCTGACAGTAAGCGTATAACATAAGGGGCGAATGCCTCCGTTTGTTCATTCATAAATCTATCATATACCTCTGCGAATGTCTGATACATCGACATGCGTTCCCCCTCCTTTTTGACTTTATATTGTACCATATCTTCCGTTGTTTTCGCAATGTACGCCCTATTTTCATCCATTTCCGACGATTTGTTTTGCTCTCTACTTCACAATCACCTAAAAACCGCATAAGATATGCCGAACGGCAATTGACAAGTGCTTTCCCTGATGATACACTGCTAAAAAAAGAATTTATCATAAAGCAGAAGTAGAGGCGCGCATTTTAGGCGTACCGGCAGTAAGGGGGCGAACACCCATTGGATCTGTCGGGAAGGGAAAATGCGCCGAAGGGAAATGAGGCGTTCGCAGCTTGTTTCCCTGGATGCAGCGAAGAGCGGCGCTGTATCTGTCACGATTGGTTCGTGGAGCGCTGTTCTGTCTGAATACGCAAGGCGGTATTGTTTTGCTTTGCAGTGTGTAGGCGGCGCAGCAAAGCGCCGTTTTGTTCTTTTAGGAGGCATAAAAATGCAAAAGTATCGTGTAGGCATTGTGGGCGCCACGGGTATGGTGGGCCAGCGCTTTGTTTCCCTATTGGCAGACCACCCCTGGTTTGAGGTCGCGGTTGTAGCCGCCTCTTCGCACAGCGCAGGAAAAACTTACCGCGACGCAGTTGGGGAAAAATGGGCCTTTTCCTGGCCCATTCCAGAAAAAACTGCGGAGCTAACAGTTTTGGACGCATCCAAAGTGGAAGAGGTCTGCCGAGATGTGGATTTCGTATTTTGCGCTGTCAATATGCCGAAACCGGAGACAAAAGCTCTGGAGATCGCACTGGCCAAAACAGAAACCCCCGTCGTTTCCAATAACAGCGCACAGCGCGGCGAGCCGGATGTTCCCATGATGATGCCGGAGGTCAACATTGACCACGCCAAGGTCATTGACACGCAGCGCAAGCGCCTCGGAACAAAGCGCGGCTTTGTCAGCGTAAAGCCGAATTGTTCAATTCAATCGTATGTACCCGCTCTGTCTCCCCTGTTGGATTTTGGCATCGAGCAGGTTTCAGTATGTACATATCAGGCCATTTCCGGGGCCGGGAAAACCTTTAAGACCTGGCCCGAAATGGTAGACAACGTCATCCCTTATATCGGCGGTGAAGAAGAAAAGAGCGAGCAGGAGCCTTTAAAGATTTGGGGGCATCTGGAAAACGGCGTTATCGTGCCAGCTGAAAAGCCCGTCATCAGCGCTCAGTGCTTGCGTGTTCCCGTACAGGATGGCCATACGGCAGCCGTATCTGTCAAGTTTGCCCAAACGCCCACCAAGGAGCAGATCATAGAGCGTTGGAACAGCTTTAAGGGCGCTTTAGACGGCATGGGGCTTCCCAGCGCTCCGAAAAAATTCTTAACCTATTTCACTGAAGATGATCGGCCGCAGACGCGTTTGGATCGTGATCTGTACGGCGGAATGGGTATTTCCATCGGCCGGCTTCGTGAAGACCGCATTATGGACTATCGTTTTGTCTGTCTTTCGCACAATACGCTGCGCGGTGCGGCAGGCGGCGCAGTCCTCACCGCAGAGCTTCTCTGTAAGCTCGGTTATATTTGTCATAAGTAACGAGAGGAGCAAACCAAATGAGTCGTCTCTTTACCGGCGCCTGTGTGGCGTTGGCAACTCCCTTTCAGGAAAATGGGGCTGTGGATTTTGATGCCCTTTCCCATATGCTGGAATTTCAAATTGAAAACGGCACAGACGCCATTCTCGTTTGTGGTACGACGGGCGAACCGTCTACCATGACGCGAGAAGAGCAAAAAAGCGTCATTGATTTTTCCGTAAAACAGGTGGCCGGCCGCGTTCCCGTGATTGCGTCCACCGGAGGCAACAATACAGCAGAAGTGATTGCCAAATCTCAAGATGCCCAGGCCCTGGGGGTAGACGGCCTTCTGATCGTTACACCCTACTACAACAAAACAACGCAGGCGGGGTTGATTGCGCACTACACTGCTGTGGCGGACGCCGTAGATCTTCCTATCATCGTTTACAATGTGCCGGGGCGCACCGGGCTGAATATGACGCCACAGACGCTTTCTGTGCTCAGCCATCATAAAAACATTGCCGGCATGAAGGAATCCAGTGGCAATATGGCACAGGTTTCCGAAATGATTCGCTTGTGTGAAGATCGTCTGGATGTTTATTCCGGGGAGGATGGCTTAGTGCTTCCGCTGATGGCGTTGGGTGGTAAAGGCGTGATTTCCGTTGTTTCCAACATCGCGCCGCGCGATATGCACGATTTGGCGGATGCCATGCTTCGTGGAGATCTTCAAACTGCGCGCACACTGCAATTCAAGGTATCTCCGCTGGCGGAAAAGCTTTTCTGCGAAGTAAACCCCATCCCCGTCAAGGCAGCGTTGTCTGCCATTGGGCAATGCAAGGATGTGCTTCGTTTGCCTTTGGTTCCCATGGGCGATGCCAACCGTGCACTTTTGCTACAAGCAATGCGTGATTACGGCTTTTCCTGCTAACCCTTTTCCGTAAAAAAACGGCAATGCCGTTTTTTTATTGTGTATTTTGTGGTATGCTAACTATGGTTTTTAGCATTTATCGTTGCTATCGTATAGAGTATGGATGGACAACCCCACGGTTGTCCTAAAAGGAGCGTTTTACTATGATACATGTTTTGATCTCGGGCGCGCTTGGCTCCATGGGGCGTCAAGTCGCCCAGGCCATTGAAGCAGATCCTGACTTTACCGTCATCGCAGGGGTAGCTACCCATGCGGACGATTCCCTTTCCTATCCTGTATACGAAGGGTTCGGAGGCGTCAAGGAAAATCCCGATATCATCATCGATTTTTCTCGGGCTGATGCATTGGAGGGTGTTTTGGAGTTTGCAATGGAAAAAAAGCTGCCTACCGTGATCTGTACGACGGGTCACACGCCCTCTCAGAAAGCGTATATTTCGAAAGCAGCTCTGTCCATCCCTATCTTTTATTCCTTCAACACCTCGCTCGGCATCGCGCTGACCCGTGCTTTGGTGCGTCAGGCCGCCCAAACCTTGGGAGGTGGGTTTGACATCGAGATCGTGGAAACACATCACAATCGTAAGGTGGACGCTCCCAGCGGTACGGCCGTTATGTTATTTGATTCTTTAAACGAAGCCCGTGGAGGAGACCTTGTTCCCGTATATGATCGTCAGTCCCGCAGAGAAGCGCGCAACTCACATGAAGTAGGTATGTCCAGTGTACGCGGCGGTACCATGGTTGGCGAACATTCTGTATTCTTCTTTGGCCCGGATGAAGTCATTGAGATTCGCCATCAGGCATTTTCCCGCCAGGTATTTGCAACGGGTGCTCTGCGCAGCGCTAAGTATCTGGTTGATAAGCTGCCCGGCTTATATGATATGGACGATGTCATCGGCTAACGCCTTTCTTATCAAACGAAAAAAGCGCTGAAATCAGCGCTTTTTATTTTGCTTATTTTTGGCGATACATAACCTTTTCCACCAGCCCAATGTACAGGATATGATAATCCTTTTCCTCATACCATTTTTCAATCAACGCTTGATCCAAAAAGCTCTGCTCTACCATCGGCTGTGCAAAGGCCTTTTTGCAAATCAGCACTTTTTCCGCCTCTTCAAAATAGGGGGTATCCCCGCAGTGCGCAATGGTAAGGCCGGATTTTGCAATCTTATCCTCTTTCCGGCCGGATACCGTTCCCAAATAGCTTAGGGTTTTTCGATGGCTTTCCTCAAAGAATGCCAAGGAAAAAGTATCCGCCGCATCCAAAAATTCCTTGGTATATCGCTGCGGGCGTACCACAATATACGCAGCGCTCTGCCCCCAAATCTCGCCTAGACCGCCCCATGAGGCCGTCATTGTATTGACCTTCCCATCCTTCTCTGCGGTAATCAGCATCCACTGTTTGCCGATCAGGGTAAACGGGTTTTCCATAAACGCATCGGTCTTTACTGTTTCAAAGGCTGCCATAACGATCCTCTCCTTTTTTGGCTTTATCCTTATTATAGCCCATCAAGGCTGCAAAGCAAAACCCAAACAACGCCATTGTATCGTATGCCGCCTATCTCTTGGCTATGCCCTATTTACTTTTGGCAAACGTGCCAGCCGCGCGGAACAGCGGCACATCCGTTTCATCATTGTTCCCCTGGATAAGAAACGATGCCCCCTGCTCTTCAATTTCCATACGAATTTTTTCCCCGGCAAAGGCCTGCTGCAAGTAGTTGATCTCCAGATCCAAAATTGTCTGGTCTTCATAACGCTCAGGTGCAAAGCAGTCGCATACCCAGCTGATATAGCGCGCATTGTTGACGTGCCTGTTGCGGTCAAGATCGGAATAGGCCGGTGTGTAGTAAACAGGCGGGCGTGTAGGCTGTGGCTGCTTGAGCTTGCGCGGCATTTCCACCGGGACACCCAAGTCCTCTGTATTCGGAAACATCGCATTGATTTTTGGATTCACAGCCAATCTTTGTTTTTTTACATCCAACAACGTCCAGATAGAATGAACGCCGCCAATGCGGCAGCCAGACTCGTCCGTCATCGAAAACAAACGCGGATAAATCGCGCGCTGGCATTGGCCCGGCCATGTCTCGAAAGTAATTTTTTCGCCTAGCCTCGGCATGCGCGTCAGCCGATAACGATTACGCGCTACCACCCATACATATCCCTCCATGACAGGAGATTGCGCACCTATCTCTAAAATATTCGCATGTGCGTCCGAGATATCTTCCAGCAATTCAAATACACGGAACGGCCGCAGCCTTTCCTGATAATCTACATCTGCAAATCCAATGATATTTTCCCGCTTATATGATTTTTGCACCATTTTCTCCTTTACAAGAAAAGGCACTTGGCAGTGCCTTTTTTGATTGTTTGTTTACACTTCGCTCTCCTCTTTATTGATAAACGCTTCTAGATCTTTATCCGTAATGCGCCAGATCTTCCCGTTGATTTTTGTTCCTTTCAGCGTACCTTCCCGCAGCCAATTCCACACCGTATGCTTACGTACCTTTAGAATGTCCGCTACCTCTTCCGGGGTATAATACGTTGTCATGTTTGCACCTCATCATCTTTATCGTAATGGACCAAATCGTAATATTCTCCGCCTACCGCCGGGCATTGCAATTTCTACCCAACAGCGGTACACTTTAATCTAACCAAGTTACCAGAAAGGAAGAATCCTTTATGATAATCGATTTTCATACTCATGCATTCAACGAAAAAATCGTCGAAAAGGCCTTGGCAAGTCTTACGGCCAACAGCGGCCTGATGCCCCATGGCAATGGCACCGTACAAGGTCTGGTAGATATACAACGGCAAAACGGCGTCGAGTTATCCGTCGTATGCAACATTGCTACCAAGCCTACTCAACACAAGGTCGTCAATGATTTTGCCGCCTCCATCCAAGCACAGACGCCCTATGCCATTGGCTTTGGCTCTGTGCATCCTCTGGCCGAAGACGCATTGGACGAACTGGATCGTATCAAAGCACTCGATCTCAAAGGCGTAAAGCTGCATCCCGATTACCAGCACTTTCTAGTGGATGATCCCCGCTGTATCCCCGTCTATGAAAAAATCAGCCGTCTTGGCCTTATTACCGTATTTCACACTGGGTTGGATCTAGGAGCCGACGGCGCCTTTGAAAATACGCCCGAGCGCATGAGCCACATACTGCCTGCCTTTTCAACGCCAGTTGTCGCCGCACACCTTGGCGGCGGACTGGATCCAGAAAGTGTGCTGTGCTATCTGGTTGGGCGCCCAAATGTCTATTTGGATACAGCGCATTGCTACGGGCGCATGCGCCATCCAAGCGCTATAGAAATTGTACGCGCTCACGGGCCTGCACACGTGTTGTATGGCAGCGACATGCCCTGGAGCGGTCCAAAAGAAGAGCTGTTTTTCATCCATTCCCTCGGCCTTAGTGCCGAAGAAGCGGCCAAGGTCTTAGGCGGTAACGCAGAAAAATTACTCGGTCTGTAAACGGGCCGGGTAATCTCTTCATTATTAGAGCATACCGCAGAGAATTTTTTTGTCAATACCTTTGGCCCGTTGCATACATCATTTGTCCTTTTTTCTTTAGAATCGGTGCTCTCCTTTTCTCCCCGAACATTCCCTTGCCAGTACCTCATTCGTATGCTATACTAAATACCGATTTTATTGAGGAGAAGTATCGAAGTGGTCATAACGGGGCGCACTCGAAATGCGTTTGCCGGGTTCCCGGCACGTGGGTTCGAATCCCACCTTCTCCGCCACGTCGGAGCAAGCTTTGTATCGCTTGCTCCGATTTTTATAATAAAAATCGGAGCGCACTCACGCCTCTGCCACTCCTCTTTCACAAAAAGTCCAGTAGCCATGTGGGTTTGATGGGCTTTTCTTTATTTTCAGAGCCGGACAGCAGAACAAATCTCATAAATATCTGTAACCTCCGTATCCTTTGTTTGTAAAAAGATACACTACGTCCCTTTCACTGGAGATATCCCGTGTTATACACAATGTAAAAGGATGCCTATCTGTATTGATCTACGACAGCAAACAGGCAACACAGCGCAGCTGGCCAATGTCATTCGTTCCATATTTGAAATCACGTCTTGTGAGCCTGTACTTGTCGGCTCCTGGACGGAAATAAGGGGCTTTCCACCAAACCATGCAACGGCAATGCCTAGCACATCGGAATAAAAGAATCTTTTATTTTACTACCTGTGGGTTTGGTGGCAGCCACTACTCCCATCAAGTCACTGCGTTTTTTAATCCCTGCAATCAGATGAAACGCCACTATATCTATCAAGGAAAAATACCGGTTTCAGTGCGCAAGTAATATAAATCAATGTTGGAAAAGCGGCCGGCTACCCAAGCCTTGTAGCTGCAAATTGATAATTTTGACCGATCTCTTTCCCTTCCCAACGAGGACGACTTACTCGCTGGCTTTCTAGGCCTGCATTCGTCAAACGTTGTTCATACAATAAAAAAAGGACGCCCGGGGCGTCCCTTTTTATTTTAGGAATCCTTGGATAATCTTTTCTTCCGCCTGCTCATCCGTCAGGCCCAGGGTCTTAAGTTTTAAGATCTGTTCTCCTGCAATCTTCCCGATGGCCGCTTCATGAATCAGTGCTGCATCCACATGCGAAGCATACAATGCCGGCGTTGCGTTGACCATCGCCTGGTCCGCCAAAATCGCGTCGCATTCCGAATGCCCACTGCAGCGGTTTTCCCCATGGATGATGGAGATAAAATCCTGCTGAGATTTTCCGCGCGCCACAGAACGCGAACTTACGTCTGCCCGGCAGTCCTCTCCCTTCATCCATACCTCGAATTCCGTCTTTGCCGTCTCTTCGCCATCTGTCATAATGCGTTCCCTCACCACGATCTTGGCCCTATCAGCCAGCGTCGCTGTGGTTTTTCTTGTGGTGGTATCCACGCCGCGGATCTGAACGGTATCCATTTCCAACACCGCATCCTCAGCCAGCGTTGCATCCGTTACCGGGTCGATGCGCCTCAGTCCGCCATTCCCTGTCCCAATGTGCTTTTCTTGGTACAGTACCTTTGCACCCTTTTCCAGGAAAAATCTATGAATCCCGTTATGCCGGGCCTCCTCTTCCCCCTCTGTATGAACGCCACAGCCAGCCACAATGGTAACATCCGCATTTTCTCCGACAAAAAAGTCGTTGTATACCAAATCATCTACACCGCTGTGTGTAACACAGGCAGGAATATACACCGTTTCGTCCTTTGTATTGGCGTCAATGTAGATTTCCAGGCCCGGCGCATCCTTTTTGGATTCTATTCTGATATGATCTGTGGAATGCCTGGCCGCGCATTGCCCATCCTCTCGGATGTTAAATGCGCCTCGGAATTCACCCTTGTAATTTGAAACTGAACGCAGCAACATTTCCGTAATCTTGTTCATAGCGCACGGGCCTCCTTCCCAAGCGGGCAAACATCCGCCTTTTCATCGCCAAACAGCTTGGGTAAAATCTGCTCGCGCGGGCCATGCTCACGCACACGCCCATCATCGATCACCACGATTTCATCTGCAATGGACAAAATACGTTCTTGGTGCGAAATGATAATGAGCGTACCCTTTCCCTGCTTTTGCAGATCCTGGAAAGTTTCCACCAGTCTGCTAAAGCTCCATAGGTCAATGCCCGCTTCCGGCTCATCAAACAGAAACAGCTTTGCATCGCGCGCCAGCACAGAGGCAATCTCTATGCGTTTGATTTCCCCTCCGGAAAGGCTTGCATTGAGCTCTCTATCGACATATTCATTGGCGCAAAGCCCCACCTTGCCCAACAAATCACACACCATTTCCTCGTCTAAGGCATGTCCTACGGAAAGCTCCAGCAGATCGCGTACCGTTAATCCTTTGAAGCGAACAGGCTGTTGAAACGCATACGCAATGCCCTTTTGCGCCCTCATGGTTACATCCATTTGTGTGATGTCTTCCCCATCAAACACGATACGGCCAGAGGTCAAGGTTTCCACACCGGCAATCAGTTTTGCCAGCGTGGTCTTCCCTCCTCCGTTTGGGCCGGTTACCACGATGAGTTTCCGGTCTTCCAATTGTAAATTTATGTCTTTGATGATCGCGCTGCCGCCCGGCAAATCCCAGGCAACATGCTCCAATCTGAGCATACCGCTCCCTTCCTTCTATTTCGGCGTGTCGCCTTATTTCAATGTCTCTACCTTGAGTGCACGCATTGCATTGAGGATCGCGATAATGGCCACGCCTACATCGGCAAATACCGCTTCCCACATATTTGCAACCCCAAAGGCGCCCATGATCAGGAACAAACCCTTGATGGCCAGCGCAAACACAATATTTTGCTTTACAATGCCCAACGTCTTTTTCGCAATGCGTATGGCAGTTGCAATTTTAGAGGGCTGGTCGTCCATCAGTACAACATCTGCCGCCTCAATGGCAGCATCCGAACCCATGGCGCCCATGGCAATACCAAGATCCGCACGGCTGAGCACAGGCGCATCATTGATGCCATCCCCCACAAAAGCCAGCTTTCCGTTCCCTTGGCGATGATTCAACAGCTGCTCGACCTTCTCCACTTTGTCCGCAGGCAGCAGCTGCGTGTATACCTCGTCCAGGCCCAGTTCCTTGGCCACACTTTCGCCTACGGCTTTTGCATCACCCGTGAGCATGACGGTTTTTTCAACACCCTCTGCTTTTAGCTGCCGAATGGCCTTGGCCGCATCTTGCTTAATTTCGTCAGAGATGACGATATGCCCGGCATACACGCCGTCTATGGCCACATGCACTGTTGTGCCAACCCTGTGACAGGGATGCCATGAAACACCGATATTCTCCATCAGCTTATCATTGCCTACGCAGACCCGCTTGCCGTCAATAGTCGCATGTACACCGCGGCCAGAGATTTCCTCCACCTGCGATACGCGTAAAGCATCTATTTCCTCGGCATAAGCTTCTTTAAGCGAACGGGAAATCGGATGATCCGAATAGCTTTCCGCATACGCCGCCATTTCCAACAGCTCTGCTTCAGAACACTGCTCCGGATGGATGGCTGTTACACTGAAAACGCCCTTTGTCAGCGTGCCCGTTTTATCAAACACGACAGTCTGCGTTTTTGCCAGCACTTCCAGGTAGTTTCCACCTTTTACTAGGATACCACACTTTGAGGCTCCTCCGATACCTCCAAAAAAGCTCAAAGGCACAGAAATTACCAAAGCACATGGGCAGGAAATGACCAGGAAGATCAAAGCGCGCTGAATCCACATCGTCCATCCGCCCACAATCAACGGCGGTACCAACGCCAACAGTACAGCGCCAATGACAACGCACGGCGTGTAATAGCGGGCAAATTTCGTAATAAAGTTTTCTGCTTTTGCCTTTTTGGCGCTGGCATTTTCCACCAGATCTAAAATCTTTGCTACCGTGGATTCGCCAAATTCCTTTGTGACCCTAACGCGCAACAATCCATTCTGGTTGATACAGCCGCTGATTACATCATCGCCCGGGGCCACATCCCTAGGTAAGGATTCCCCTGTCAGCGCTGCGGTATCCACGGTAGACTTTCCTTCCAGCACTATGCCGTCCAACGGGATACGCTCTCCCGCTTTGATCACAATGGTCTGCCCAATGGAAACCTCCTCCGGGTCTACCTCCACAAGCTTACCATTCTGCTCTATATTGGCATAATCTGGGCGTATATCCATCAGCTTGGCAATCGATTGGCGGGAGCGGCCCACCGCGTATCCCTGGAACCATTCACCAACCTGGTAAAACAGCATCACGGCCACAGCTTCCGGAAATTCTCCTGTGCCAAAGGCGCCCACAGTGGCCAGCGCCATTAGAAAGTTTTCATCAAAAATCTGCCCATGGGCAATGTTTCGTATGGCTTTCCACAAAACATCCCAGCCTATGACCAAATAGGGCACTATGAAAGCTGCTATTCTTTCAATTCCGTTTAGCGGCATCAAAACGACCGCTAAAAACAATACAGCGCTTATAAAAATGCGTACCAGCATCTTTTTTTGCTTTTTCGTCATGGTTTTCTCTCCTGCATCTCTCAAGGGGGAAAAGCCGGGCGGAAGTTCCCCGGCTGCCTGATCAGAGTTTGATTTCGCAGTCTGGCTCTACCCGTTTACACACCTTGACTGCCTGCCGGACAATCTCGTCGAACCTCTCGTCCTCTGCGGTCAAGGTCATCTTCTGCAACAAAAAACTGACGCTTGCATCTTGGACACCGTCGATCCTTTTAATGGCATCCTCCATTTTCTGTGCGCAGTTTGCACAGTCCAAATCTACCAATTGAAAGCTCTTTTTCATAACAGCACCTCTTAAAAATTATTCTAGCGGCCGCTTGCTGCCAGGGTTATTCCTCTACGTGCTCAATGCCTTGGTCTATAATGCGTCTGACATGGTCATCCGCCAAGGAATAGAATACGTTTTTGCCCTCTTTTCTGAATTTCACTAGCTTATTGTTTTTAAGTACACGCAGCTGATGTGAAACTGCCGTTTGGGATACGCTTAAAAGCTGCGCGATATCGCATACGCATAGTTCTGCTTCAAACAAGGCATATAGGATCTTTATACGGGTAGAGTCCCCGAATACCTTAAACAGCTCCGCCAAATCGTACAGTGTTTCATCCTGCGGCATATCCTGCTTTACTTTGTTTACTACATCCTGATGTACATACATATATTCGCAGCGTTCTACCTCTTGCTCTATCGCCATGCCCTCTCACCCTTTCATCTATTCATCTGAACATCTATTCATATATTATGATGTTTTTCACACTTTGTCAACCCTTCGTTCTATTATTTCGTTCTTTTTTTCATGCGCATTTTTTGCATTGACATTTGCTCCCCTTTTTGTACTAAAATAAAAGTATCCTTTATCATATAGGGGGTTGTTTTATGGCTTCTTCTCTTTCCCCTCAAGAAAATCCTTTAGCCGTCGAAAAGGTATCCAAGTTAATTGCAAAATTCGGCATCCCATCCATCGTAAGTTTTTTGGTCAGTGCGCTTTATAATATCGTGGACCAAATCTTTATCGGCCAAGGTGTCGGCATGCTGGGCAATGCTGCTACCAATGTGGCGTTTCCGCTTTCTACCATCGCCACCTCCCTCGCTTTGCTGCTTGGTATCGGCGGCGCGGCCAACTTTAATCTTTCCATGGGGCGCGGCAATCAGGAACGCGCCGGCTATATGGCCGGGAACGCTATCTCTTTTTTGGGAATCTTCGGCATTGGCCTAGCCGGAATCACGCTGTTGTTTTTGCACCCGCTTATGGCTATCTTTGGTGCAACAGAGCAGGTTATGCCTTATGCCATCACCTATACAAGCATCACAGCTTTTGGTTTGCCGTTTGTCATCTTTTCCACAGGATGCAGCCATTTGATTCGCGCGGACGGCAGCCCCACCTATTCCATGGCCTGTATGCTAACTGGGGCAATTGTCAATACCATCCTCGACCCTCTCTTTATCTTCACATTTGATATGGGCATCGCAGGCGGTGCGCTGGCCACTGTAATCGGACAGGTGCTTTCTGCCGGTATGGCGCTGTATTATCTGTTTCATTTTCGTTCAACTCCATTGACGCGCTCTCGGTTGCGCCCTCGCCTTTGCCATCTCAAGGCCATTGCCTCTTTAGGCGCTGCGCCCTGCTTCAATCAGCTGGCCATGACGGCTGTGCAGATTACCCTGAACAACACATTGACCTATTATGGCGCGCTTTCCCTTTATGGCAGCGATATCCCGCTTGCCTGTGTAGGCGTTATCTCCAAGATCAACATCTTGCTTATGGCATTTATTGTGGGCATCTGCCAAGGCTGCCAGCCTATCTTCAGCTTCAATTACGGCGCGCAAAATTACGCGCGTGTGAAAAAAACCTATTTGACGGCAGCGCGTATCATCATGGTGATTTCCATTGTTGCATTTTTGTGTTTTCAACTCTTTCCCCGTCCTATTGTCAGCATCTTTGGATCGGGCAGCGAAGCATATTTCCAGTTTGCCGAGCGATATTTCCGCATCTATATGCTCATGACCTTTATCAACGGCCTTCAACCCTTGACCAGCAACTTTTTTACAGCCATTGGTAAAGCCAAAATGGGCATTTTGATGTCTCTAACCAGGCAGATCATCTTTCTCTTGCCTTTGATCGTACTATTTCCCATGTTTTTTGGTATCGACGGCGTTATGTACGCCGGGCCCATCGCAGACTTAGCAGCTGCCATCCTCGCCCTGGTCTTCATCATTCGGGAATTACGCCGTATGGGGCATTTAGAAATGGAAAAAGCAGCCGGTTGACAGGCCGCTGCATTTGGATATAATAAGGTTGATTCTAAAAACGACTGGATGTGAAGAGGAAAATGCGCAACATTTCTTGCTAACACGATGTGTAAAAGAGGGCGTTTGGGCCATTTCGGGTTCTTCTTGTTATGCTCTCTTTGCAAGAAAGCGCTTTTTCTTTTTCTGTCTTTTATTTTCCCTTTCCAACGGGGATTTTTGCATTTCCTTGACATGAAAGCAAAGTCGCTTTCTTGCTCTCTGAGGAGGTGCTTTTTTATTGTCCATCATTCAAATCTCTCATCTTACCTTTGCCTATCCCGGCAGCCACGACAATGTTTTTACCGACGTATCGCTTCAGCTTGATACAAAGTGGAAGCTTGGTCTTGTAGGGCGCAACGGCCGCGGCAAAACCACCCTTTTACGCCTGCTACAGGGGCAATACCCTTATCAAGGAAACATCACGGCCGGCCAAGTTGATTTTGAGTATTTTCCCTATAAAGTTGAAAACCCTGCTCTGTACTGTGAATCGATTGCCTATGCCATATCTCCGGAGGTGCCAACCTGGCAGATAAAAAAAGAGCTCTCTTTGCTTGGCCTGGAAGAAGGCATTTTGTATAGGTCCTACCAAATACTAAGTCCCGGTGAGCGTACCAAATTTCTACTGGCTGTTTTGTTTTGCAAACCGCAATGCTTTCTATTGATCGATGAACCCACCAACCACCTGGATCTTCAGGGGCGCTGCCTCGTAAGCGCATATCTGAAAAACAAGGAGGGTTTTATCCTCGTTTCTCATGACCGTGCTTTTTTGGATGACTGTATCGATCACGTGCTTTCCATCAACCGTGCCGATATACAAGTGCAAAAAGGAAACTTTTCCACCTGGCAGCTGCAAAAAGATCAACAGGATGCAGAGGAGGCCGCGCACAATCAACGGCTTAAAAAAGAAATTGGCCGTTTGGCCGATTCCGCACGCCAAACAGCGCAATGGTCTCATCAAATAGAGCGGCGTAAATACGGCGTTCAAAGCTCCGGATTAAAGCCGGATAGAGGGCATCTCGGGCATCAGGCTGCCAAAATGATGCAGCGCGCCAAGAGCATCCAGGCGCGGCAACAAAAAACAATTGAAGAAAAAACACACCTTTTGAGAAACGTGGATGCGCAGCCTCTTATCAGTCTGTCTCCCCTATCCCACCACGCTGCCTGCTTGGCAGAGGCAAGTGGGCTTACTATATCGTACGGAGCAGAGCCTGTATGCGGTCCCATACACTTGGCTCTTCACTCCGGGGATCGCCTTGCCCTGGTCGGCCCCAATGGAAGCGGTAAATCCACCCTACTCAAATGCCTGGCCGGGCAAAGCATTCAGCATGCGGGGATGCTGCGTCTGGCGAGTGGGCTATCCATTTCCTATCTGCCACAGGATGTTTCCGGCTTACACGGATCTCTATCGGCCTATGCTCAGAGACATGGATTGGATGAAACGCAATTTTATACTCTCCTGCGAAAGCTTGGATTTTCTCGCAGTCAATTTGAAATAAGGCTAGAGAACTTTTCCATGGGGCAAAAAAAGAAAACGGCCCTGGCGCACAGCCTATGCCAACAAGCACACCTGTATCTTTGGGATGAGCCGTTAAACTATATCGACGTAATCAGCCGCCTACAAATCGAGGACCTAATCCTGCGCTGTCGGCCGACCATGATCTTTGTAGAGCACGACGCCAGTTTTCTTAAAAATATAGCGACAGACGTTCTTTCTTTTTAGTGCTCTGCGCATATTGTCGAGCCATGGTTTTATCCTTAGACGTGCTTACAGAGGGGAACGGATACGCGATTTGCCCCTTTGCGAAAACACTGCAGGGAGGGAAAAGCCATGCATATTCTCTTTCGATATCCCCCAGCCCGTCGTTTGACCAATTCGGCCCTCTTTAGAGTGTCTATTTCTTTCTATCGCACCATTTGTGATAGAATGAAAAAAATCCTAGAATCTAAAATAAGGAGCTTGTTATGGCGTTTCATTCCTCTTCCATAGAGCTATCTTCAGAAACCAAAAAAGGGTTTGGCCGCTGGCTTATATTTGCCCTATTGGTCGTCGCCGCAGCCTTTTTCCTTGGCAGCTGGGTGGAAAGCCGCTTGGATGATTCCATCCGCCGTCATGATGCCCTTGTAGCAGCTGCCGTGGAGCAGGCTGCACCCGAAGCGCTGCCATCTGTTATCGCTTCCCTCCAATCCGATGATGACAATGCCGCTGCCCAAGGGGAAGCTCTGCTCTCTACCCTCGGCTATACGCCACAAGAGCAGCATACCGGCGCCAGGGGGCTTTTTACTGCCTTTATGCTGTTTGTCATGCTGTTGAGGGGCGCCAAGCTTGTCTACGGAACCAGGCGCATGGTAAAAAATGTCCGTGGCGTTTCGCGTACAGCATCTACACAGCTTTTATCGCTTGTAAGCAACGAGCCCACAGCAGAAAACATCCCTATTCGCCAAGCTGTGCAAGAGCTTTCCGAGTTGGTAGAGCAGCCGCTGCAATCTGCGCGTACACTGACTGAGATCGTGCTGCAAAAAAATTTGGATGAGGAAAAGTATAAGCAATTTTGTAGAAAGCTAAAGACACAGCTGGATAAAACACAGGATTTTTTACTGCTTCTGACCAAGCTTTCTTCCTTACAGGAGGATATGGAGCAAAACGCAGACTTTCAAACATATCCACTAACTTCGCTGGTGCAAGCCACTCAAACACTGGTTTCTCCCTCTCTTGAAGCGCGCGGTATGCACTGTGAGTTCTCTACGCCTCCGGCTGCTGCCATTCGGACGGATCATCAATTTTTCCCCCAGGCGCTCTCCCATTTGGTTCTTAGCTGTACCGCCCAGCGGCAGCCGGGCAGTACGGTACATGTTGCCATGGCGCTGCATGATTCTCATCTTTCTCTTGAAGTATCCTGCCATGGCAGGCGAACCAAAACTCGCAGCCGTCTTGTCCGCATTGCTACCAAAAAGCTACGGCCCAGCAACCTGGATCTGGCCGTTGCAGATACCATTTTTCGTTTTTTGGGCGCTTCTCTTGAGGAGCAGCCGGATCTGCACGGCGGCAAAGCCTACCGCATTCGGTTACCCTTATCCGCTTGCCGATGAAAGGATGCTTGTGCTTTTGTTTGATTCATGGCAAACTGTAAAAAACAAAAGGAGGGCCTTGTCCACATGTCAAAAACAGGACGCACCTGCTGTTTGATTATTTTTTGGGTATATGTGTTTTGTCTATTGCAAAGCGCTTTATTTCAATTTTCAGTGGAGGAAATTATAGATTCCTTTGTGCATTGGTCTCCTAAGGCCGTGTATGCACAGTTGAAAGTCTCCAATTTCCTTCCCTTTTTAGGGGCGGCTTCGCTGCGCGGTTATCTGTATGGATGTATTTTGGCCTTTCTTCCTTTCGGGCTATGCTTGCCGCTGCTGTTTTTCCGTCGACCCGGCCCGTTTAAGGTATTGACCATCACGCTGTTTCTCTCCTTGCTGACAGAGGCTATCCCCTTCTTTGCAGGGTTGGCCCCGTTTGATGTCAATGCCGTGCTGTTTAGCATGTTTGGCGCACTATTGGGCTATTGGATCTTTGCGATTTGGCGGCATTACTGGCCGCAGGTGCAGTTTTTGATCTCCAAGCATCCTTCCCCTGAAGAACGGGATAAGTATGAGGATGATGATTACGACGATTACGATGAGGAACAGCCATGGCGTCGCTGAATTTTATCACTCCCGCTTGCCGATGCAGACGCTGCCCTGTATTCTGCTTTTTTAGTCCTATTTTCCAAAAGCAGCTGTATGCATGCCCTGTTGGCGGAAATCGATGCTCTTTTCTGCCAATATATCAACAGCGATAAAACCGATTCTTTGGCCGAGCAATTGCTTTGCTGTCTCCATGCGCCTGTGGCGTCTCTTTCCTTCGAATCGCTCAGCAAAACCCTGCATTACAGCGCCCGGCATCTATCCCGCCGCATACAGCCGGTGTTGGGTCTTTCCCTTCGCCAATATCTGCGTCTGCAAAGGATCAACCACGCCTTGGCAGGGATGGGGTAGGCGCCATCCCTTTCCTATTTAGCACAGGCACTGGGATACTATGACCAAGCACATTTCAATCATGATTTCAAGTCCGTATGCGGTGTTTCCCCCACCGTATATCAACAAAAATTGTCCGATTTTTACAAGGAAACGCATAAATTTCCTATTACACTTTTTTAAAAAGGAGGACGAGTATATGGCAAGCAGTAAGGAATTTGTACAATATATCTGCGACCAGATGTCCGCAGCCACTCCCGTTACATACAAATCCATGTTTGGGGAATACGGTCTGTTTGCCGAAGGAAAATTTTTTGCTATAATCTGCGACAATCAGCTTTTTTTCAAGCCTACCGAAGCCGGGCGCGCTGCCTTTTCGCTGCCGGAATGTTCGCCTTACGAAGGGGCCAAGCTCTATCTTCTTCTAGAGAATCCGGAAAAGGCGGGCTTGGTTTCTCATGTTGCTCGCGTTACGCTAGATGCGCTGCCCCTTCATCCCAAAAAAGCAAAAAAGAAAGACGGCTAAGGCCGTCTTTTTTATTGTACATTTTCTGCCACAAGATATCCTTTTGTTCGTAGTTCCTGCTCGATGGCGTCCAGATCACTTTCCCATTCCGCCCGAACAAGATGCCCGTGCACACCGTCATGCACCAGCTCCTTCAATGGTCTGGCTTGGCCTTTGGATACATTCTCTACGAATTCCTGAACATACCTTCGCGAACGAATGGGCAGCTCAACTGAGATTCTGCCATACAGTTCATGCTCCACAATTACGGTACAAACCTCTCCGCCGTTATCAACGATGGTGTTGAGTTCATCCTGTATTTGCTCATTGCTATGCCTGACCCAAAATACACGTTCACAGACTCTCTCTGGCCGCCCTAGCACATAGCCGCGGTAGGTGGAAATAATCGCCGGTTCTTTGCTCTTTAAAAGCGCAATATCCTGTACGATCACCTGCCGGCTCACACCAAACTGCTTGGCCAGCGCCGTTCCGGACAGCGGCTTTGTCTGTTCGCTAAGCAATTGTAAAATTCGTTTTCTTCTCGTTTCGCCGTCCATAACGGCCCTCCTTTCTTAACCGTGTATCGGTTTCATATTTTTCAAAGAAAGATCCAATATCCCAACAGAATGCGTCAGCGCACCGCAGGATACATAATCCACGCCAAGCTCGGCAATTCTTTTCAGCCGCTCCTCCGTCACGTTGCCAGAACATTCCGTTTCGGCACGGCCGTCGATCATATGCACCGCTTTTTTCATCGTTTCATCATCCATATTATCCAGCATGATGATATCCGCCCCTGCGTCTACGGCCTGCTGTACCATCTCCAGCGTTTCTGTCTCTACTTCTATTTTACGAATAAAAGGTGCATAAGCCCTGGCTCTGGCTACAGCCTGGGCAATGCCGCCCGCAGCGCCGATATGGTTATCCTTTAGCAAAATCCCGTCCGAAAGATTGTAGCGATGATTCACGCCTCCGCCCACTTTTACGGCATATTTTTCAAATACCCGCATATTCGGCGTTGTTTTTCGGGTATCTAGCAGCTTGGTTTTACTGCCCCGCAATATTTCCGCGTACCGGCGCGTCATTGTAGCAATGCCGCTCATTCGCTGCAAATAGTTGAGTGCGGTACGTTCCCCGCTCAGCAGCACGCGCATATCGCCAAAAACCGTACCGATCAGCGTTCCGCTTTTTACCGCCTGCCCGTCTTGATACTCTGGTTCAAATTTTACGGAAGGGTCCAAAAGCCAAAACACCCGCTCAAACACCTTTAACCCCGCCAAAACGCCGTCCTGCTTTGCAATCAGCTGTGCACTTCCCTGGGATGGGCCCATCACTACCGCATTGGTGGAAACATCCTCCGAGGTAATATCCTCCTTTAAGGCAGCACGCAGTATATCATCCACATTGAGAGCCATCGTGACACCATTGATCATAAAAACTCGCATCCCTTCTCTTGATTTCATTCAGCACCAAGGTTCTGTACTTCTGTGCCAACGCTTGCGTATCCTCGTAAGCGCTAAGGTCTGTCGGCATTGGCGTAAAATCGATTTGAGCGATCGTTCTTTGTAGGCTCTTGGCAGCCCGTTTTGCAAACACCAAGCTTTCCAGCAGCGAATTGCTTGCCAGTCTATTTTTCCCATGTACGCCGTTACACGCAGTTTCTCCCACCGCGTACAGGTGCGGCATCGAAGTGCAGCTTTCAAGATCCACTGCTACACCCCCCATAAAATAATGCTGCGCCGGTGTCACGGGGATGGGTTCCTTTGTGATATCATATCCTTTTTCCAGACAGTGCTGGTATATATGCGGAAATCTTTTTTGTATCTTTTCCGCACCCAAATGCACTACGGACAGCCATACATAATCTCTATGATCCATCTCCATTTGTGCGTGGATCGCTTGGCTGACTACATCGCGGGGCAACAGCTCATCCACAAAGCGTTCCCCCTTTGCATTGAGCAAAACAGCCCCCTCTCCCCTCACGGATTCTGAAATCAAAAAGCGCCGCCCCTTTTCCTTACTATATAGAGTCGTGGGGTGGATCTGAATGTAATTGATATCCTTGAGATGGATGCTATGTAATAGGGACAGTGCCACAGCGTCTCCCGTCAGGTGTGCAAAATTGGTAGAGCTGTCAAACAGGCCGCCTACACCGCCCGTAGCCCATACCACAACTTTGGCTGCAATGGTGCAAAGAGAGCCGTCTTGGCAGCGCACTACAACGCCATGGCATCCTTCTTCATCACAGACGATATCCAACATGCATGTATATGGATACAACGAAATATTCTTCCTCTTTCGTACCTGTGTCAGTAATTTAGACGTAATTTCACGTCCTGTTTCATCTTCATGATGCAGAATACGAAACGCGGAATGCGCCCCTTCACGCGTATAGCACATGCCCTGCTGATCGTGCTCAAACTCCACGCCGCAGCGAAGCAAATCGTCAATGATCTCCGGAGAGGAACGGATCATCATTTCCACCGCCAAGGGGTCGTTTTCATAGTGCCCTGCCTTCATGGTATCCATGTAATAGCTGGCATAGTCCTGCTCATTTTTCAGCGTAGAGATACCGCCCTGCGCCAAGTAGGAATCGCTGTTTTCCAGGTCTTGTTTGGAGATCATACAAATCTCCAAATGCTCCGGAAGCTGCAAAGCGCAAAACAACCCTGCAGCCCCTGTGCCTACAATGAGTACATCCGCTTTTTGCTTCATAGCCATTTCACCTAGCTATCGTATGCATCGCTTCCAGCGCCTTGAGCGCCTGGCGCCCTAGATCTACGTTTACCTCTACCTCAGGCGCCATGGTTTCTAAGCACTGCTTGATTTTTCCCAGCGTAATCCGCTTCATATCCGGACAGATCTGATCCTGCCCAGCCGTGTAAAACCTTTTGTGCGGATTTTTTTGCTTTAATTCATACAACACGCCCATCTCTGTACATACGATGAACGCTTCGTTTTCGCTCTTGGTAGCAAACTCAATGATGCCGGAAGTACTGCCGATATAGTCTGCCAAGGCCAGTACCTCCTGCCTACATTCCGGATGCGCCAACACCAGGGCCCTTGGCTGCTCTTCCTTGGCCTTTTTCACCATCTCTGAAGTCAGCCTGGCATGCACATGGCAGTAGCCCTGATTGAATATAAAATGTTTTTCCGGCAGCTCTGCAGCAATATGCCGCGCCAAATTTTCATCCGGGATAAAGTAGATTTCGCGATTTGGCAGCGCTTGTACGATGCGCATGGCATTGGCGCTTGTTACGCAGACGTCGCTGGCCGCCTTGGCCTCCGCCGTGGAATTGATATAGCATACCACTGCCGCTTCGGGATGTTGCGCGCGTACCTGTTGGATCCGCTCAGTATCCGTCATATGCGCCATAGGGCAGTCCGCTACCTCATCCGGCATCAACACGGTTTTTTCCGGGTTCATGATCTTTGCGCTTTCCCCCATGAATTTTACGCCGCAAAACACCAGGGTTTGTTGTGGGCATTCGCGGGCCACTTTACTCAAATAATAGGAATCCCCTACGTAATCCGCCAACGCCTGCACCTCATCCCGCGTATAGTAATGGGCTAAGATCACTGCATCCCGCTTGTGCTTTAGCGCCTGTATCTCGTTTGTTATGTCGGACATTGCATCCGCCTCCTCACCATAATCCTATGCAGTATGGCACATTCCCCTAAAAATGTCAATATAACTGACAAGACAGTTGTATTTTTCTCTGTACTTCTATACGATATAAAAAAGGAGGCGTTATATATGAATCCAATTCTTGCTAATATGGCCGCTAGACGCAGCATTCGTTCCTTTCTGTCGGATGCGCCGCCGCCCTATCAGCTCCGCGAAATTTTGGAGGCTGGGCGAATGGCCCCTAGCGGAGGCAACAAGCAAGCCTGTCATTTTTTGGTGATCCAGTCCCCGGATATCTTAGCAGAGCTTAGCCAAAGAGCCGTTGCCGCCTTTGCTCAAATGGAAGCATCACCTGATACTTATGAAAGCTTGGCATCCTCGATACGCAAAGCCAAGCAAGGGGCGTACGATTTCCTGTACGGGGCCCCTGTGCTTGTGCTCGTAGCAAATCTGATTGACCACGGCAACGCCATGGCAGACAGCGCCTGTGCCCTGGAAAACATGATGCTGGCTGCAGCCGGGTTTGGTCTTGGATCATGCTGGATCAATCAAATTCGGTGGCTACGCGACGAGCCTTCTATCCGTTCATACCTGCTTTCCTTGGGCATGGCCCCGGAGGAAACCATCTACGGCGGGGTGGCGCTTGGTCTTCCTAAACAAAGGCCGGTTATGCCTCTGGCCCGTCCAGGCAATCGTATTACCTATCTATAAAAAAAAGGCCGCCAAAAGGCGGCCTTTTCTCATCGTCCTACGCTGGTATTGTCCTTTGTTCTGTCTCTGAGTGCCGGAATGGGGTTGGGCGCTGTTTCGTAGCGATAATCCATTCCGTTCTTGGCAATATATTCCTCGATAACGCAGTGGCTGGGGACGGTGTTGACATCGCGATTGACGATATTTTGATAGAAGAAGAAATCGGCATCGCGCGGCAGCTGATCCACACATACATAGTTTTCCCGGCATTTGGTGATATTGACGGTTGCCGCCAATACATCGCGCACGTATTCGATGTTGGATCCCAGTTTGAGTACGCTGGGGAATTCTCCATTTGGAATCACTTGGCACCAATCCTTGCCTTCGTATTTTTGTAAGAGCTGCGTTGCCCTGTGCAGATGTGCCAATTCCTGTTCAAAGCATTGTTCCCATACTTGCTTGATATAGGGATCCACTTCTGTCTCATAACACGAATAATAGAGATAGCATTCGGTGTATTCATGTAGCAGCAAGGATTCCAGCCAGGTGGAGGTCGTATCCATCAGGCTTCCATATTCGGAAACGTGCTGTTCTTCCACCATGCCGATCTCTTGATACAGCCGGCGTCCAATGTCCGATGTATAGAAAGCACCCGCATTCATATAGTAGTTCATCGTTTGCTGCTCGGCGGCAGTGATGATGCCGATGTTTAATTTTGTTTGCAGATTCGCCGTCTTATAATTGGTATCATGGTTGACAGATTCAAACGGATACCGATGATGTGCGATGGTAGGCCGTCCCGGCATAATCTCGGTATAGCCGCCTACAAGCTGCTCGGCGGCGATGCCGCTTTCCATTTCCAGCAGGTTGGCATAACGGTACAGGTGATCAAAATCCTCCAGCAGCGCAAAATCCATCGCCGCCTTTACATGTGGGTCCTGTTCCATGTTTGCCAGCGCTGCGGTTAGGTCTACGGCCAGCTGTTCATAGGAAATGGTTTGTTCCAGGATGCTCTCATCTATCGGTTTTAGATTGGAAATCTTTTTTTGCTGCTGCTGTTCAATTCTTCTTGTCAGCGCCAATTCCCGTCTTAAATCATTGTTGGGGCAATGCCTTTGAAATTGATGGGAAAACCAAACAGCCTCAAATTCTGTGCCGTTCATGAGAATGATCCGGCATTTCGTATAAGGATCGGTCTCATGTTTGTTGTAGGACTTTGGATATAGCTGACACCAGTTTTGGATCGTACGGTCAATCGGAATGGATTTCATTTGAAATGGATTCATCGTCAACAGTGCCTCCTATCGGATAATTTCATCCTTATCCATATGCAAGCATCCTGCGAAAAAATACATTTTTTGTCGTCGTTGCGGCCGCTGATGCATAATCGTAAATTTCACTTGCCGGCAGGCCGTTTAGCCTTTTGAAAATGAAAAAGAGCTTCTTGAAAAAGGAGCTCTTTTTGTTTTCTTCTATCTTCTACGGTTGCTTCGCCGCCGGTTTTGTACCGCCTTGTGCGGACGGCGATTCTGTTGATACCATGCAAACCAGCCAGCGCCGACCAAAACCAACAAGGCGGCAATCAACAGCATAGCCGTTATGCCCCTGCCCTGTTCTGTCTTTGCAGGCACAGGCGCTGGGCCTTCCTCTGGCCCTGGGGAAGGCTCTTCATCTCCACTGGATACTGTACCTCCGTGCGGAATATGCTCAAAGAAATCTCTTTTCCCCGTATCCAGGCCCACCGTAGTATAGGCAAGGCCGAATTTCGCGTTATCATATTTTCCACCTTGCTGCATCTGGTAAAAATCCTGCTGTGATTTGTGTTCGGCATAGCCTATACACGCCATCTCATAACCGGTTTTGCCTCCATACGCCTGCAAGGGTTGATGCCAATCCATCTCTATGGGATTTTCATGATACAGATGCAAATACAGCTTTTTCACCTGCCAGGTGCCATATGCCTGCGCAGACTCTGGGTACTTTGTCGCATCCTGTGCCAATCCCACTGCCTTTTGCACGGCATAGGCTGTAGCCTTATGCGCACCATGCCCATATTCGCCATTTATATCATGGGACACAACCACACTAGGCTTATACTTGCGAATGTTTTCCACGAGTTTTGCTACCACAGCATCTTCTCCACCCCAATTTCCCAACCCTTCTTCCAAGGTTCTGGATCGCTTGTCTGGAAAATGGTTGAAAACAGGATGATTTTTGATGCCCATGGCCCATAGCCCATTCATCGCCTCGCTGCAACGCAGACGTCCGCAGTTGGCCATATACACTACAACCGTCCTTTTGCCCTGGTCCACAGCATAGGTCGGAATCGTGCCGCCGAACCAAAGGAGCTCGTCGTCCTCATGTGCCGAGACCACCATGAGGTCTGCCCTTTTCGCCGGGTTCTCCCATACCTGTACCGAGGCCGGCAGCGTACCCTGACCAAATACATTCAGCTCGGAAATGCTATCCTTTGGGCTTTTTAAATCAATTGTGATTTTCCTGACATCGGGCGCCAATTCAAAAAAATCCTTGATCTTGGCAAAGCCTTTTTCTTTTGCAAAACGATTGCATTCATTCCCATTTTTGTCCTTGGCGGAGATCAAATAATCCTCCGGCTCTGCAAACCAACTAACGGACAGGCCGCCGGCCGGTCGATCCGGCAAATCAATGGTGATCCGCCCATGCGCGGCTGAAGGGGCCCAATGCGTCTTCAGCGCCTTATCCGTTAGCACCGCCGGATCTCCCTCCGAAACTGTGATTCTGCACTTATGTGTAATCCCTTCCGCCATTTCTGGCTGCGCCATTGCTACAGGCAGACAGCCTGCCATACACAGCATCAGAGCCGTGATTCCGGAAATCCATTTTCGTTTCATCTATATACCCATCCGGGAAAGGCCTCCCGGTCTTTCTGCTTTTTATGCTTCGCCCGTATTTCTTATCTTCCCGACATAAGCATTTTATTATAGCATTGTATACTTGAAAAAGCATCCATGCTTTTGGCTTATCTTGCATGCTTTACGGCCTTTGGGTACAATAAAGCTAAAAAGGAGGTACGGACTTATGCAGACTGAAATTCATTACTGCGCTGCCTCTCATGGCGCTACCCTATATTATGAGGTTACCGGGCAAGGGCATCCGCTGGTACTTTTGCACGGAAACGGAGAGGACAGCACTTATTTTGAGCATCAAGTGCCTGTATTCTCACAGCTCTACCAGGTCATAGCCATTGACACGCGTGCCCATGGCCGTTCCACTCATGGCAATGCGCCGTTGGATTTTTATCTATTTGCCGATGACGTCATCGCCGTCTTGGATTACCTTGGCCTTCAAAAAGCGCATATTCTGGGCTTTTCGGACGGCGGTAACATTGCGTTGCATACCGTACTGAAATACCCAGAGCGGGTGCTCAGTGTGATTGCAGATGGCGCCAATCTATTCCCTGCTGGCTTACTTCCGGAAATACAGGCGCATCAAAAGGAAAAATATGCCTTTTTATGCGAGAAAGCCAAAACAGACCTCGAATATCAAAAAAAGGCCGAAATTTACGGGTTGATGATCCATCATCCCAACCTTACTTTTGATATGTTGGCACAGATTCATACGCCAACCCTGATCCTGGCGGGCGAACATGATATGATTGCCCCGGCACATACCCAGGGCATTGCTCAAGCCATTGAAGGAGCAGAGCTTTTCATCGTGGCAGATGGGGATCATTTCATCGCCGCCAAGATGCCGGATGTGTTCAATGCCTTGGTTATGGACTTTCTGCAGGCGCAAGGATAACAAGCAAAGAGCGTGTCCTAATAATGGACACGCTCTTTAATCATTTATCCCCTTAGGATATGCATGAATTCTTCTCCGGTGATGGTCTCCTTTTCCAGCAAATAGGCGGACAGTTCATCCAACTTTGCTCGGTGCTGTGTTAAAATCTCCTTTGCCGTTTCATGCGCTCTTTTGATGAGCGCCAGCACCTCTTCATCCACCTTGGCCGCCGTTTCAGAAGAGCACATCAGCTGGGTATCGCCCCCCAGATACTGGTTGTTCACCGTCTCCAGCGCCATCATATCAAATTCCCGGCTCATACCAAAGCGCGTTACCATGGCACGTGCCAGTTTTGTTGCCTGTTCAATGTCGTTGGAAGCGCCGCTGGTAATTTCGCCAAACACCACTTCCTCCGCTGCTCTGCCCCCAGTATAGGTGATAATACGGTCCATTGCCTGCTCCTTGGTCATCAACACATTTTCCCCTTCCTCTACCTGCATGGTGTAGCCCAATGCGCCAGAGGTACGGGGTACGATTGTGATCTTATGCACCGGCGCTGCTTTTTTCAGGTTTGCCGATACGAGCGCATGCCCGATTTCATGCGTAGCAATGATGCGTTTTTCCCTATCGTTGATGACCGCCCCTTTACGTTGGTAGCCAGCGATGACCACTTCCACTGCCTCTTCCAAGTCCTCCTGCAATACGCTCTGCCTGTTATGCTTTACCGCACCCAGCGCCGCCTCGTTGACGATATTTGCAAGCTCCGCCCCTGAAGCGCCCGAAGTGGAACGCGCAATCAGCCCAAAATCCACGTGCGCATCCACTTGTATGTTTTTGGCATGCACTTTCAAAATCGCTTCCCGGCCTTTGAGATCCGGCAGTTCTACCGGAATACGCCGATCAAACCGGCCCGGCCTCAGCAATGCCTGATCCAAGGTTTCAGGGCGGTTGCTGGCCGCCAAAATGACCACACCCTTGCTGGCGTCAAATCCATCCATTTCCGTCAAAAGTTGGTTGAGGGTCTGTTCCCTTTCGTCATTGCCGCCCAGCCCGGATGCATCCCTTTTTTTCCCGATGGCATCTATCTCATCGATGAATACGATGCAAGGGGCTTTCTCCTGAGCCTGCTTAAATAGATCGCGTACACGCGCTGCGCCCATCCCCACAAACATCTGTACAAATTCCGAGCCAGATATGGCAAAAAACGGCACCTGCGCTTCGCCGGCTACCGCCTGCGCCAACAGCGTTTTCCCTGTGCCCGGAGGGCCCACCAACAGCGCTCCTTTTGGCAGCCTTGCTCCAATTTTCCTATACCTTTCAGGGTCGTGTAAAAAGTCTACGATTTCTGTCAACGCCTCTTTCGCTTCATCTTGGCCGGCTACGTCATCAAAACGCTTGCCCGATGTGGCTGGCACATACATTTTACTGTCGTTGCCGCCAAAAATCATGGCATTTTGCCCACCCATGCGCTTTTTCATCGATCGCATGAAAATCTGCCCAAGCAGCACAATGATCAGGATCGGCCCAAGCCATGTAATTAAAAAGGCAACAAGCGGCGAAGATTCCTGCTCTATGACTCTTGAAAACTGTACGCCTGCCGTTTGCAAGCGGTTCACCAGCTCTGTATCCTCTTCGATGCGGCCCGTCACATAAATCTGCTTGTTTCCTTCTTGATTGCTGTTGAAGGCGATCTGATTATCCTGAATTTCCACCTGTGCAATGGATTTTTCATTCAGCATATTCAAAAAGGTGCTGTAATCCACCTCCTGAATTTTTTGTCCGCTTAAAGCCGGTACAATCCAGGCGTTGATACATAGCAATACTACAATCATGATAAGGTAATAATAGACCATAGATTTTTTTGGTGGTTTTACTTCGTTCATTGTTCCCTATCCTTTCCGGTATTGTTTGCACATGTTAGGATATTTTAACATATTTTCTTTTTGGTTTATGGCCCTGCTTGCTGCTCTTAATGATTCTTAATCGATCCTTGCAAGCCTTGACATGTTTTCTTTCCCAGTGTTAGGATAATTCGTCAAGCCTTTGGTTTGCCTTGGCTTTTTCTTGCTTCGTTTTGAAAAACGAAGTTTTTTGTTTGTACGTTTGCCATTTGGCCGAAAGGAGTGCTTCCATGCCCAGCGCCCGTACCAGTCTATATCAAGGAATGAAAGATGGCCTGCCCATTGCCTTGGGCTATCTGTCGGTATCCTTTGCCTTTGGGATGCTTTCCGTCAAAAACGGGCTTCCCTTTTGGGCCCCTATTTCCATCTCTCTGACGAATTTGACCGGCACCGGCCAGTTTGCCGGCATGGAGCTTATCGCTGCCCATGCTTCTCTTCTAGAAATCGCCTTTACCGTTTTGATCATCAATCTTCGGTATTTTCTCATGTCCTTATCATGGTCACAGCGCATCGCCCCGGATCTTTCCTTGGGAAAGCGCTGCCTGATCGCCTTTGGCAATACCGATGAAATCTTCGCCGTTTCCATGCAGCAAAAGGGAACACTCTCTTTTCCTTATTTAATGGGGTTGATTTTTACGCCATATATAGGCTGGGGCAGCGGAACAGCGCTGGGGGCGCTTGTCAGCAACGCCCTGCCAGAATCCATCCGTATGGCGCTTGGCATTGCTTTGTATGCCATGTTCATCGCCATTATTGTGCCCCCAAGTCGCAAATCCAAGCGCGTGTTTGCTGTGGTTATGCTTTCCATCCTGCTGAGCTGTCTGCTTCATTTCCTTCCAGGCGTACGGGAAATCGGCAGCGGATGGATCATCATCGTCTGTGGGCTGGCTGCTTCTGCCATTGGCGCCAAATGGTTTCCGCTCGGTGAGGAGGACGGTCAATGACATTTTCTTATCTTTGCTTTTCCATTGGGCTGATGGCCCTGGTCACATATCTCCCCAGGGTTCTTCCGTTGATTCTCTTTCGAAAGCGGATTGAGAATAAATTTTTCCAGTCCTTTCTGCTCTATATGCCCTATGCTATTTTGGCCGCCATGGTCTTTCCCGATGTATTTTCCTCTACAAGCGGATGGATCTCCGCCGTATGCGGTACAATTGTTGCGTTGGGGATGTCCTATTTTCGCTTTGGGCTCATGCCCGTAGCCATTGTCTCCACCTGTACCGTGTTTCTCATAGAGCAGCTTATTCTCTTCCTATAGCTTTTTTAACAGCGGCAGTGCATATTCTCTGCCGCGTTTTTATATATTGTTAGTCGTATAAGAAAACATCTAATACAAATGCCCAATGATATTTTAAAAATTTTGCCGTAATCTTGACACGCTTATAGAACAATGATAATATCTAGTTACAAAAATGTTTGTATATTTGTAAAGTGCCTATCATGAAAGGAGGATAGCGATAGGATCATAGGCAAACGTTGGTCTTCATTATTTCTATTAGGGGGATTATTTATGTCTATATCTATTATGCAAGCTGTCATACTAGCTTTATGGTATTGGGTGACCACCTGGTGTATCGGCTATACCTGGGGGTCTGCTACATTCGGCGATGCGTTGGTAACCGGCTTGGTAGTCGGTATCGTCATGGGCGATGTGCCCACCGCTATGAAATGCGCCGCTGTCATTAAGCCGATGTTCCTGGCCTTTACAGGCG
>OLRX01000451.1_pt1 | contig 37608 bp, 39 predicted proteins | sample 1672991 | NCBI WGS metagenome assembly OLRX01 (sample SAMEA3136744, study PRJEB25190) | human gut metagenome | biome: human gut; feature: human-associated habitat; material: faeces | place: Austria | collected 2013
GCTCCCCGTCAGGACCACCTGAGTGCAATAGGCTACGATTGCGTACAAGAAACTTTTCTCCGGATTACAGCCGAAGACGATAGACCAGCCGAACCACCCCCTCCTCCTTGTTCCAGATACAGGATTCCAATACATGGTGGGCAGCCCGGTATTTCTCCTCCGTGCCAGAGGTAGGGTCCTCCAATGTGGTTACAATTTTCTGTATCTCGTCATGTTGCTCCGAGGCCGCACATACCTCCCGGCTGAAAGAGAGCAATTCTTGACGGAGATGATTTGCCTGCGCTGTCAAACGTTCCTTTTCCCGCTTATACTCCTGGATTCCTTCCGCACCGCACAGAAACGCATCCCGTAACCGCTGTAACTTTTTTTCCAGAGCCGCTAACTCCATTCTCAGAGCCTCCTGCTGGCGCTGGGTGTCAGATACCACTGGTTGCACAGAAAACCGTGTTTTCCCCGCCGCATCCAAACGCATACGGGATAAGACCGCAGCCTCTAACGTCTCCGCCACAATATGCTGTGAAACACTACATTTCCCTTTCGTATATCGTCCACATTTGAGATAGTGCGGTTTCGAAAAAACAAGACCGCTCCCACAGGCTCCACAGCGGGCCAAACCGGCCAGCCAGTGTTTCCTCTCCCCCCAAGGTCGGGCATGCTTTGAAGAACGTGCCACCTGTGCATCCAAACGAATCCCGGCAGCCTGAAAGACCGACTCCTCAATCAGCGGCGTATGCTTTCCCTGTACCAGCATCGACCCGCCTTCTTGTTCTCCCCCCCCATGCCAACGCAGCTTTCCCACGTAAACCGGGTTGGAAAGAATGTACCGAATGCTTCGGCTGTCCAGGGGATTCCCGCGGTGGGTCAGCATCCCCATCTGCTGGGTCCATCGGGCAATGGATACCATAGCCTCCCCCGCTAAAAAGCGCCGGTAAATCTCCTGTACCACAAAAGCCTCCCGGGGAACTGGCTGGAGTATGTTGTCCTTCACCCCATAACCAAAAGGTGGGGCCGTCTGTAGTTCGCCCCGGCGGGCTTTCTCCCGCATCCCCTTTCGCACCTCATCCCCTAAATTAATCGAGTAATATTCCGCCATAGCCTCCAGCATGGCTTCTAAAATCAGGCTCATTTTGTCGTCTTCCAAGTGTTCTGTGATACTGACAACTTGCACTCCGCACTGCCGCCGCAGCATAGATTTATAGACGATACTGTCCTCCCGGTTCCGGGCAAAACGGTCGAACTTATGAACCAAGATCACAGAAAACGGAGGCGGACGTTTCTTCGCCGCTGCAATCATGGCCATAAAGGCGGGACGCGTTTCCGCCCTGCGGCCAGAGATGCCAGCGTCAATGTACACATGCTCCGGAGAAATCGTCAGCTTGTGCTGCCTGGCATAGTGTTCCAGCGCCCGGTGCTGCGCCTCTGGAGAATATTCCGTCTGATCCTCCGTGGACACGCGGATATAACATGCGGCTTCCTGCCATGTTTCCATACTGCTCCCCCTCTCTGCTTCAAAACCTATGTGAAAACACAGGAAAGAATCCCCCTCTCCATGCATAATGTACTTGCAGAGAGGTGATCCAGCATGGACAAGGACATCCGGTGCGAAAGCTACCTATGGGTTCAGGGCATTCAAACCTCCACAGAGGACCTAACACCAACCCAGCGAGAAGCTTTGGCAATCTGGCTCAAAAAAGAATATCTCACTGAACTGTGTCGCGGGAAATACGCTTTTACTCCCAGGGAACAAGAGGAAAACATGAAATAACCGGTGAGGAAAGAATTCCCTCACCGGTTATTTCATGTTGTAGACCAGAGTATCATGATAAAACTGTCTTTCCCTCTTACGGGAAGAAGACACTTTATTGAATGTCTGCGGCGTTCTTCTTTTCCAGGTAGGCCAGGATTTCCGATGCATTGGTATCTGGTTTTACTTTGGGCATAGCCGCTTCAATAACGCCGTTCTCATCCATGATATAGGTGGCACGCACGGTTCCCATGTTGACCTTTCCGTAGAGCTTCTTCTCTTTCCAGACATCATACGCCTCAATCACCCGATGCTCTGGATCAGACAGGATCAGGAAGGGAAGCGCATGCTTCGCCGCGAATTTTTCATGGGAGGTGACAGTATCTTTACTGACACCAATTACAACCACGCCCTTCGCCTGCAACTGCCCATAGGCAACCCCAAACGCACAGGCCTGCCTGGTACAACCTGGGGTGTTATCCCGAGGATAGAAGTACAGGACCACCTTCTGTCCCAAAAAATCAGACAATCGAACCGGATTGCCGTGCTGGTCCGGCAGTATAAAATCAGGCGCTTTCGTTCCAACTTCCAACATTGGCTTTATCCTCCTTACAAAATACATAGGTTATCTCATCGGATCGGTCGGGACGAAATTGGTAGCCTAAGCGGTCAAATGCCTTCATTTGCTCCGGCGTTTTCCCTTGGACCTGGGCCAGATAGCGAACCATCTCTCCCCGGGCCATTTTGCAGAGGGTTCCCTTCTCCACCACGGTTCCATCCTTCTCCTCCCCGAAAATGCAAGTAATCATCGTGACTTCCTGGGGCAAGTGTGCCGCGATACAACGACTGTACTCCTTTGATGCCAGGTTGACAATCACCCGCGTCTCCCGAGAAAGGGCCTTGGCCAAGGTATCCCCCCAATAGGCGTAAAGATCCTTGGCACCGGACACGGCGAGTTTGGCCTGCATTTCCAAACGGTAAGGCGTCACCCCATCAAAGGGGCGCAGAAGGCCGTAAAACCCTGACAGAATCCGCAGATGCTCTTCCACATAGGCCAGTTCTTCCTGGTTAAACACACCAGGTGCCATGTACTGATATTGAATTCCCTCGTAAGCAAGGATCGCCGGTGTCAACATACGATGCAGGTCCATGCAGGCCAGCCGCTGCTGGTTCAGCAAAGCAATTTTGTCACTGCACTTCCAAAGGGATTTCAGTTCCTGTCCCGACATCGTCTGCAGACGCGCCAAAATTTCCTGGGTTTGGGGCAAAAACGCCGGAAGCCTGTGACAAGGAAAGCTGTCGGTGTCCACCTTCATTTTCTTGGCCGGTGAAATAATCAGCCGCATCTGCTTTCCTCCTTTCATAGGGCATATATCTCTGATTCATGCCCTGTGGTCTTCTGGACACCAATAGCGCACCTTTCCCCGGCTCCGGCGTCCATACTCGACGGCCTCTGCGGGACATCCACAGATACAAGCCATACAATGGGTACATCGATTCCCCCAACGGGGATGCCGCTCTGCCAAGTGAACATTATTCAGGGGGCAGAGCTCTACACAGCGGCCACAGCCAGTGCAGGCCTCTGTGCTGTAAAAAGGCTTCGCCCGAATCACAAACTGGTAGAATACTCGATTGACCAGCCCGCTCTTCAGGCGGTCCAGACAGGTTGCCCGCTTCTCTGGAAAGGGCTTTCCCTCTGCAATCCAAACCGCTCCCTGGTTCAGGGTCGGCAGTGCTTTCCTCAAAATGGCCTGGGCTTCCGCTTTTTCCGGCGCGGAGAAGAGAGCAATATAGTTCTCCGGCATAACCACCTCCAGCACCCCCTGATAGGTAAGTCCCTTTCTCCTGCAAAGGGACTGGATGCTTTGGGCTGCGTTTCCAATATCTCCCCCGCAGGTCATGACAAAGTATGCCATCTGACTGCCGGAAAACTCCGCCGTTTGGAGGAACTCCATCAGCACATGGGGCAGCTGCCATCCGTAGGTAGGGGCCACAACCACCCAGGGACGGTCAGCGCGAAATTCACCCTTTCGCCCCTCCTTGATCCAGAGTCCTACATCCTCCGCCTGGTCTCCCAATGCCTGGGCCAAAAACTCTGCCGCGTACCGGCTGTTTCCTGTTCCTGAAAAATAAAGAATCATTTCTGCGCTCCCCTCTCCCCTGCCTGCAAACGGGCCAAAATCACATCATCAGCCGGACAAAAGGGGTATTGAGAAATCTCTTCTCGGGTGATCCAGCGAATGTCCTGGTGCTCCAACTTTTGGGGCTCTCCCTGCACGATCACCGCATGGAACAAGGTCAGATGCACAGTAAGGTCGGGATATGAATGGGTGACTTCCATAAACAGATCCCCCACTGACACAACAACGCCCAGTTCCTCCTGACATTCCCGCACCAAGGCAGCCTCTTTGGTTTCCCCCGGCTCCACCTTGCCACCCACAAATTCCCACAGCAGGCCTCGAGCCTTGTCGGGTGGGCGCTGACAGGCCAAGAAGCGGTCTCCTTCCCAAATCAAAGCCGCAACCACTTCTGTCATGCTATACTTCCTCCCCTTTTCTCCGCAAAAACGACTCCGCCAGTGGGATCAGTTTCTCCTCCAGCACCGTCAAATAGATTTGCATCTCATGTTCGGCGAGAAATGCCTGCATCGAAGACACGGCAATCTCCAACGCCTGCTTCAGGGGATAGCCATAAATACCGGCGGAAATCAGAGGAAAGGCAATGGAATGAAAGCCCGCCTCTGCCGCCAAAGTAAGGGAGGTACGATAGCAGCTGCCCAGAAGCACGGCCTCTCCCGCCTCTCCCCCGCGCCAAATGGGGCCCACCGTGTGGATCACCGCCTGCGCTGGCAGTGCAAACCCTTCTGTCATCACTGCCTGTCCTGTGGGACAGCCTCCCAACTTCCGGCAGGCACGCGCCATCTCCGTATACCCTGCTGCGGCAAAAATCGCACCACAGACCCCTCCTCCAGGGGCCAGGGCGGAATTGGCCGCATTGACAATGACATCCACATGCATCGTGGTAATGTCCTGTTTTACAATCGTAAGTGGCACACAAATTGCCCCCTTTCTCTGGTGTTTCTACGGCCCAGTATACCGGCCTGCCTATACAAAGTCAATGAAAAGGCCGCCGACGGAGCATTCTTCCGTCGGCGGCTACTCAATTATGCTGTTTTTGGGCGCTTTCCCAGGCAAAAACTGCCGCACCCAAGGCCCCCATCACCTGAGGATTGTCCAAAATGCAAACGGGATGCCCCAAACTTTTGCTTAAGGCCTCCACCAAAGCGCCATTCAGTGCGCCGCCGCCCGTCATAACCACCTGCGGCTCCACCCCGACACGCCCAGCCATCCCGGTGATCCGTGTGGCAATGGATGCGATGGCACCCGCCGCCACATTGGCCTGGGACACACCGGCGGAGAGGTGGGAGATGACCTCTGATTCAGCGAATACCGTGCAGAGATTGCTTATGGGAACCGCCTCCTCTCCCTGTTGGGCCAGCTGGGAGAGGGAGGCAATGGGGCAGTCCAGCACCCGGGCCATTACTTCCAAAAAACGGCCCGTCCCGGCGGCGCATTTGTCGTTCATGACGAAGTTCTCCACGCTTCCATCCTGCCCCAGACGAATGACCTTGGTGTCTTGCCCGCCCACATCCACAATGGTTCGGGCAGAAGAGGAGAGGTGAAAAACTCCTTTGGCGTGGCAGCTGATCTCCGTAATTTGCCGATCCGCCCCCTGGTAAGTCATACGCCCATAGCCTGTTACCACCGTATAACGAACCTCTTCTGGCCCAATCCCCGCCTGGCGATAGACTGCCTCCAGCACCTGCCCCACACCCTTGGTGCCCGTGCCCAAATTTACCACCTGGGCCGCCAAGGATTCCTGATTTTCTCCCAGCAGAACTGCCTTTGACGAAGAGGAACCAATATCCAATCCCAAATACACCGCAATCTCTCCTTTTATCTTCTTTAAGACAGATTAATTTCCAAAAATCCCTGTATTCTGGTGCGAAGCTGCTCTGTGGATTCGACGAGTTGGTCGTGCTCTATGCTCAGCAGAGGGATTCCCTGGGCTGCCAAGTCTTTCTTGACCAAGGGATGGTCAAAAGCTTCCGGGTCGCAGAACTTCATCAGGCAGAATAACACGCCATCTGCTCCTCGCTCCCTGGCCAGCTGCGCGAGCAGGTCTCCACGGGGCTTTCTCGGCTCATAGAGAGGAGAGGCTCCCTTCAGGTCCAGGAAACGATAGGCCAGTTTGGACTCTACGGTTCCGCCAGCGCGGGTTGGCGTACGGAACTGCATGGATTCATGGCAGAGAAGGTCATCCACTACCGCCACCCCCAGCTCCTCCAGAAGCTCCAGAACCGGTTCCGCGTCCAGCATGATACCAGTGACCAAAAATTTCTTGCCAGTAAAATCCTCCTTAGGCCGCGCTTTCAGCGCGTCCAACAGTTCCCGCATCTGGGCGGTATAGTATTTTTTATCCATGAACCAAGCTGCCTTCAGAATCAGGTGACGAACTTTAGGAGAGATGGTTGTTAAGTAATCTGGGACAGTGTTAATGAATTCCATCATAACGGCCCGGTATTCCTCATAGACCGCAAATGCCTCTTCCAGAGGCATGGGGCGGCAGTCCGCTGTCTGCACCTGCTCCAGCGCCTGGGACAGATAGTCAAACTCATCCAGCAACTGCCCATGGGCTGCCTGAATGGTCCGGTTATTGGGAATGGTGACGCCGATGACGGGGACCTTGGGCACCGCCACCTTAAAGTTTTCACAAACGCATTTCAGCGTATCACACTGGGACGGAATGAGCGCAGCCTTCAACATATCATATTTTCCAGAGAGCCCCAGTTCCAGGTTGGCCCGCATGATAGAGCAGGCAAAGCTCTGAATGTACTGATTGGACTTCTGGAAAGAGGAAATGCCCCCCCATAGCCCCACCGGCAGGAATCCGGCAGCATAGACCAGCTCCTCTGGAACGAAGAGAGGGAAACAGCCCACGGCAGGCTTGCCCGTCTCTTTCACACTGGACCGAATGGTTTCTTCCGGACAGCGACCTGCCTGACAGAGTGTCTGAATCATCATCTCCAAAGTTTTCATTGTGCCGCACGTCCTTTCTTCGCCCGGTTGGTCTCCATCATCTCTGCCAGTGCCTGCACCCGGGTTTCATACTGGGCCTCCGAGAACAGCCGCGGGTCCGTTTGGTCTCCATCAAAAATCACAGAGGGAACCCCGCACGCTTCCAAAACCCGGCGCTGCACCTCATACTGCCGGAAATCCATCAGTTTACAGCTGCGGTTGGAGTGAAAAATGATCCCATCCAGGTCAAACTTCCGCGCCAGGCCCACCATATTATCCACGTCGTAGTTCAAATTCCGGTTGGGATAGACATTGCCGGAATAGGCCCGTGCCATTCCTTCAATATCCCCGGTTTCATAGCTCACCGTCCAGGACTTGGGATAAGTTGAGGTCACCATATTGATGCCCAATTTTTTTAAGGTTTTGTAAGTGTAACGCAGGTAAGGCCAGCAGGCAATCCCATCCCACAGAACCCGGTATTTTTCCTCCTGATCCTTCCAAGGTCCCTGGTGAAGGCGGATTTTTTCCTGCAGTTCATCGTGCCAGAGATGGAACAGATCCCTCGCCTGGGTGGTCCCCCGGGCGAAAACAATGATGGCCATGTAGTTAAAGATGTCAAACCCATCCAGCGGTGAGGGGTGGGCAGCTGCCAGCTCCGTGGCTTTTTTCCACCAGTAACACGTCTCATTGGAGATCTCCATGACTTCACGCAGCCGCTCATAGTCGAACTTTCGGCCGGTAATCTCCTCCAGCTGGTCAATGATGTGATACAACTGTCCCTTCATATATTTGGCGTTGTGATCCTGCACCTGGTCGGTGTGGTTAAACGGCGTGTCAAACATAATCAGCGGAATATTAAGCTCTTTGGACAAGTTTTCATACCACTTGATCACCGTGTGGCAGATATTGCTGGTGCACAGGAGGAAATCCGGCATGGGCATATTCTCCGCCTCACTGTGCTGCAACTCCGCATACGCCAGGTTGACCCGGGCATAGGAACATAAATCCGAAGAATACCCCTTGCGCTCCGTATAGGCAATAAAGGGCTCTGTATCCCGGCGCGCGCCAATGGCCGCAGCATGGTTTTCCGGATACATGGTCACAATGTCCATGGTAGTCAGCAATTCCTGGGGCGCAATGGAGGTGCTCCAGCACACCAGACGCCCGTCCTCTTTGGCCTGCCGGGCATCCCGGTAATGGTCCCGCAGCATCTCATCCACCCATTCCTTGGATGTGCGCGGCATCGCTTGCTTCTGCATGGTCAGTCCTCCTGTTCGGTTGGTTTTCTTCCGGCTTTCCCGCCGGGAATCTCTAAAGTCAGTATATCCTTGCTCCGTAGGATTTGTAAAACTACGTTTTTTGAAACTTGATTTCAAAACCCTTCATACCCCCAATCAGGACAGGATACAAGATTTATGATATACTACAACACGTGAGGGATACGATTGAAAAAAACAGGGAGGCACCCACCATGAGCATTAAAAAGTACGAAGTCTTATTGCAGACAGCAGACCTGGGCAGCTTTACCAAGGCTTCCGAGGTCCTCGGTTACACACAGTCCGCCATCAGTCACATTGTTACCGGATTGGAGGACGAGCTGGGTCTGAAACTTTTGACCCGCGACCGGTTCGGCGTGCGGCTTACACCGGAGGGAGAGGCCCTTCTTCCCGCCATCCGCGCTGTCTGCCAGCAAAATCAAGAGGTCACCCGTCAGGCCGCCCAGTTCCATGGCTTAGAGATTGGACAGGTGCGCATCGGCACCTTCCTCAGTGTTTCCGTGCATATTCTTCCTGACCTGCTTCACACCTTTTCCCAGCGGCATCCCAACATTACGTTTGAGCTTCTTCAGGGCAGTTACGAGGATATTGAGCGATGGCTTAGCGAGGGCCGCATCGACCTTGGTTTTCTCCGTTTGCCAACCAACAGTCACTTTGAATGTACCCTTTTGCTGGAGGAACGTATCCTGGCGATTTTCCCCGAGGACCAGGCCCCGGAAGAAGACACCTTCCCTGTGGAAGCACTGAAGCAGGCGCCATACATCCTCCGTCCGGACTCCCTGGACAATGAGACCCGAGAAATCTTTCGCAAAACCCTTTGCAATCCCAGAATCACCTATTCCGCGAAGGATGACTACGCCGTTATGGCCATGGTAGAGCGCGGTCTGGGGATCAGCATTCTGCCGGAACTCCTTCTCAAACGCACACCCTATCGTCTGGCCAAACGGGAACTGTCTCCACCTGCCACCCGGCAGATTGGTGTGGCTTGCAAAAACCCGCAGGCCCTTCCACCTGCGGCCCGGCAGTTTCTTCATCACATCAAGCAGGCTGCGCCTCTCTGAGCCCATGCCCTCAATTTTCTTGATACCTGGTTTCAAGATTCCGCGTTTTACATTCTCCTTTCAGGCCGTTATACTGCAAATGAGGATGCGGCGGGGCCTCCGCCGGACAACAGGAAGGAGAATGGTTATGGCAAAATTCGTCACAGCCCAAGAGGCAGTGCAGTATATTCACTCCGGAGACCGGGTTGCCCTGGCCCACAGTGTGGGGGAACCCCAGGCCCTGGTCAACGCCATGCTGGACAACTATCAGGCCTATCAGCAGGTGGAAATCTGTCACATGCTGGCCTTGGGCCCCTGCAAATACACCCGACCGGAGATGGCGGGACACTTCTGGCATAACTCGCTCTTTGCCGGGCCGGGCAGCCGGGATGCTGTCAACGAGGGAAGAGCTGACTACACACCCAATCTCTTCGGGGAATCTCCCCGCCTTTTTTACGAAGGGTTTCTTCCCATTGACGTAGCCTTAATTACCCTCTCCCCTCCCGATGAACGGGGGTACTGTTCCTATGGCGTGACGGTGGACTATACGAAGTGCATCACCGAATGTGCCAAACTGGTCATTGCACAGATCAATCGTTACATGCCCCGGACATACGGTGATACTCTGGTCCATATCGATGACATTGACCTGGCCGTAGAATGTGATGAGCCCCTCTTCCACCGTCCCGTTCTCCCTGTGGGAGAGATTGAAGAGCGCATTGGACAGCACTGTGCCAGCCTGATTGAGGACGGTGCTGCCATTCAGCTGGGCATTGGTACCATTCCCGACGCCATTCTTCATTTCCTGGGGGAGAAAAACGACCTGGGAGTTCATTCGGAAATGCTCTGTGACGGGGCACTGGGCCTGCTCAAGGCAGGCAACATCAACAATAGCCGGAAGCAGATTAACAAAGGGGTGTCCGTGGTCACCTACCTCTATGGCCGCGATGAATTATACGAGTATGCGCACCTAAACCCCAAACTTCAAATTTTCCCTGTCAACTATGTCAACGATCCCCGTATCATCGGCCAAAATGACAATGTGGTCTCTGTCAATTCCGCCCTCAGCGTAGACCTGATCGGGCAGGTTGCAGCAGATGCCATCTCTGCCGATAAAATTTTCAGCGGTGCGGGCGGGTTTGTGGATTTCGTCCGGGGTGCCTCCTTCTCCAAGGGAGGGAAATCCATTATCGCCATGCCCTCTACCGCAATGGGCGGGAAAGCCTCCCGAATTGTCGATCAATTTGAGGCGGGACGCCCAGTGACCCTCTCCCGCTTTGAGACCCACTGTGTGGTCACGGAATACGGCATCGCACAGCTTCGCGGAAAAACCCTTCGTCAGAGGGCCCAAGCACTCATTGCCATTGCCCACCCTTCCTTCCGGGATCAGCTCAAGGAAGCCTACGAGCGGAGATTCAAAGAGCCCTATCCCTCCTAACAGAAAAAGCTCCCTTCCCATGTAATTTTGGGAAGGGAGCTTTCTTATCCGCTCCACCGTTCCAGCTCCGCCTCTAAATTCTGATAAAAGCGGGCCATATGCAGACCGTCTACCAATGCGTGGTGGCAGAGAAGGGAAACCGGGAGAAAGGCCCGTGTTCCCTCCCGGCGGTAACGCCCCCAAGTAATCCGGGGATTGGAGTCGGCGGGAGAAGGCGTGGGCTGCACAATGCCATCATAGGTGATCCAAGGCAGGGAGGAGACAAACAAAAGAGGCAGGGACTCCTCCTCTGTTCCATCCTCCAAGCTCTGCCGGCGCTTCGCTGCCTCCTGGGCCTGTACCGCCTCCGGCAAATATTCTTGAAATGGTTTTTCACTGCGCAACATGCAGTAGCAGTAGGTCTCATCCGGCAAGGCCACCGTGTGGGAGGTTGGGCAGTTTTGATATTCTATGATCTCACCCTTCCAAATTCGCTGCCGAAGCTCTGGAACTTGATTGGCCGCCCGGGAGACGCAGTAGAGGAAAGAGAGGAAGAAAGGGCTGCCCTTTTCCTGTACGCTCTCTAAAAAGTGGGTAATTTCAACGGAAACGGTCACACCGGCATACGGCTGTGCCATTGTGCTGAAATAGGCAAAGTGCGCCCGCCGCGGGTAGGTCTCCATGGGGATAATACGATACTCCATTCTTTTCTTCTCCTTTCAGAATCTTTAACGGTAGGCAGTCAGTAAACGAAGATTCTGCTGATCCAACGAGGAGAACTCCAGCTGATCCGTCTCTCTGGTCCAACCGTGGTACCAAGGCTGTCCCTGGAACATCATCTGGAGGGTGTCTGTCTCAAAAATATAACCGTTCTTGGCATAAATGGTATTGATGAGCAGTTGAACATCATAGCGGGACAGATTCCGAATGTAATCCTCTGTCAAAGCCTGATCCACTGCGTGCCGGGTCCAAATCCATCCCAGGGAGGAGGTTTCCTGCGCGCCGCTGTCCCGGTAACGAACCAAGAGATTCAAATTACTGCGGTCCAGGGATGACATCTGCAGGCGGGATGCGTCATTGGACACTGCCACATACCAGGGCATCCGACTAAAGTAGCTCTGAATACTTCCCGTCTGGAAGACATAGCCGTTTTTGGCATAGATCTGGTTGATAATAAATTGAATCTGCTCTCCATCCATGGCCGCCACTTCACGCTCTGACAGGTAATAGGTGGGGTACACCGCAGCGGCATTGGTCTCCTCCACGTAGGAGACCTCCGCCTCTTCTGAAGCATCGCCAGAGTTATCAGCGGCATCAGAGGTGCCATCCTCCCCCACAATGACTTCCACATGGCAGGAGACCGTGCTGTATGCTTTGGACGCAACCGTCACCGTGCAGGTTCCCTGGGACAGAGCGGAGACCATTCCTGCCTCATCCACCGTGGCCACAGCTTTATTGCTGCTGGCCCAGACCAGCTCCTGCTCCGAGGCATCGGAGGGGGTCAGTACCACTTGAATCCCCTCATGGCTTCCCACCGTCAAATGCATGGTCTCCGGATAAGCCGCAATGGAAGTCAACGCTTCTGTTTGCTCCGGAGCAGAGGTCCCGCAGCCTGCCAGCAGAAGTGCCAACGCGCCAGCCAGGAAGATATACTTTCTCATCTTTCTTTCCTCCCACGAAAAAATCTCTCTTTTTCGTTTCATACTGTTAGGTTAATTATACGATATAGAGACAGTCAACGCAAGAAAAAGGCAAGCATTCCCCATTCATTCCTCCAGAAGAAACGACTGCCCATTGTAAAAAATCTCCATCACGCGATCCCGATACGGTTCGCTGCATGGAAGCGCCTTCAACTTCTGTGTCAAGGAAAAAGACTCCCAACTGTGCATGGGAAAGGCCAACTGCACCTGCATGGTGCGCATCCACCAGTCAAATCCCCACCAAAAGTACGACTCCTGACGGGGATCCAAAACCAGGAAAGCCACATCTATTTTCCGCCCCATCAGCTTTGCGCCTTCCTTTTTGAACTCCCGTTCCATCTCATCATTCCAGTGTTTCGGTTCCTCTTCCCAATGCCACCATTGCAAATCCCCTGCGTGGAATAAGGTTTTTCCCTCCGTCTCAACGAGAAACGCAACGCCGGCATCTGTGGAACGAAAGGTCGTAATCCGCAGTTCTTCCAACGGGAATGTCCGCCCTGCAGACACCCGAAGTACATGCGTCTCCTCAATACCCAAGGCTGCTTTCCGTTTGGCGGACAGGCGAATGCAATTGGCCAGTACATACCAGACATTGTCCATTCCCAGAAGGGAAAAAATCTCCGGGGAATAATGGTCCCCATGATGATGACTGGAAAAAACATAGAGTGGTTTATGGCGGTCAAATGCAGGGATTGCTCCCCCATACCAGTCAAATAGAAGGCTGCAGTGGGACAGCTCCACCAAAAACGCACTGTGGTAGAGAAAGGTAACCTTCAACATGTGTCTCCCCCCAAAACGTCGGCCGCCCCATACCAAATCGCTGGCAGAAGGGACTGGCCGCTTATTTTTGTCTCAGTTTACGGGATATTCGTAGAAATGTCAATCTTCTCCCTTGACCTGCAACGGGGACCGGCCCTGCGCATAGACTGGGGAGAAAGGAGGTCATTGCTATGCCCTATTCCGGAACTTTAATGACCCGTGTCTTCACCAGCCGAAGCCAACTTCCTGTGGAAGATGCCGCCGTCTCCATTCTTCAGCATGAGCCGGGCGGACGTCAGCGGCTGATCAACATTCAGACCAGTGACCGCAGCGGCAACACCGTCCCCACCATCATTGAGACGCCAGACGCCCAAAACAGCCAATCCCCCGGGCAGGAAACTCCGTTTTCCCTCTGCGATATCTGGGTCGAGTGCCCCGGCTACCAGCTTTTGCTCATTCAAAACGTTCAAATTTTCCCTGGAATCGCCAGTATTCAAGATTTGCCCCTGATCCCCTTGGCGGAAACAGGCGGCCGGCCGGCCAGCAAAGTGGATATCTCTCCACAGGACCTATAAAGGAAGGAGCGGTTCTATGCCAATTATCGTCACACCGTATATTCCAACCTATATCACCGTTCATTTAGGTACACCAGACAGCGACGCGGAAAATCTGACTATCTCCTTCCGAGAGTACATCAAAAACGTAGCTTCCAGCGAGGTCTACCCAACTTGGCACAACTCCGCCCTTCGCGCCAACATTCTGGCACAAGTCTCTTTTGCGCTAAATCGCGTCTATACGGAATTCTATCCCAGTCAGGGATACTCTTTCAATATCACAGCGTCCACAGCTTACGATCAAAAGTTCATCAAAGGAAGAAACATCTTTGACAGCGTCAGCACCTTAGTGGATGAGCTCTTTACCGTCTATATCCGACGTCAGGGATTTGTGGAGCCGCTGGCTGCCAGTTTCTGCAACGGCACTACCACAGTCTGTGATGGACTCTCACAGTGGGGGAGTGAAAACATGGCCCAGCAGGGATATGATTCGGTACAAATTTTGCGTCACTATTACGGTGACAACATTGAGTTGGTGACAAACGCCCCCATGCAAGACATTCAATATTCCTATCCTGGCGCCCCCCTTCGCCTGGGAGACATCAGCCCAGAGGTCCAGGTCGCTCAAATCATGATCAACCGTATTTCTGTTGCCTACCCCGCCATTCCAAAAATTTGGCAGGTGGACGGAATTTTTTCTTCTTCCACTGAAGACGCGGTACGGGAACTGCAGCACATTTTCAATTTAACGGTGGATGGGATCATTGGAAAATCCACCTGGTACATGATGGTCCATCTATATACCGGAATTCTTCGCTTGTCTGAACTGGTAAGCGAGGGGCAGACCTTCTTTCAGTTGGATTTCGAATACCACCAAGCCATTGTCTATGGACAAAGGGGAGAAAGCGTCACCCTTCTCCAGTATCTTCTCTCGATTCTGGCACAGTTTTATCTCACCATCCCATTCCTTACCATTGACGGCGTCTTCGGAGATGAGACCCAGGCCGCAGTGCAAGCACTTCAGTTAGACGCCGGTCTGCCACAGACAGGAACGGTGGATGAGGAAACTTGGGACGTTATTATAGACCGGTTCATTGGCATCGACCGAACCGTTCTCAGCAACCCCAAGTTTTTCCCTTACCAAAGTCCCTCTTCTGGAGAAGTCGAGCCAGAGCTCCTTCATTCCTATTTTTCTGCCCGGCCCGGTCAGTTCCCTGGCTTTCCCTTGGAACTGGGGGCCAGTGACAATGACCAAGAAAGGAGCGAATCATGAGCACCTCACTTCCCCCTGCTTTTTCCCTGGGGCCGGTCAGTACCCTGCAGGAGATGCTGCGTACCATCGCCTTTGTGAACCGTTCCCTCCCCTTTCTCCGTCCCACCGGCCGGTTTGACGAAGAAACCCTAGAAGCGGTAATGATGTTTCAAAAGATAAACGGTTTCCCGGTGACTGGTATCGTAGACCGGCGAACTTGGGACGCTATCATGAACGCCTTTTTGCAGGCTTACAGTCATCTGGCACCGCCCCGCACTGTCACCATTTTTTCCCAAGGTGCGGAACCGATCCACCCCGGCCAAAGTTCTCCCCTACTCCGTCCTCTCCAAGATATGTTCCGTGCATTGGCTGAAATTCTGGAGGGAATCGCATCTACCCCCTCCACAGGTGTCCTGGATGAGGACACCACAGCTAACCTTCGCTGGCTCCAGGGACACTCCGGCCTTCCGCAAACCGGCGTTCTGGATCAAAACACCTGGGAAATGCTGGTTCGTCTGTTTGAAACCTTTGTCTCACAAAAACCAGTGCAAAAAATAGATAACAACCAACAAACACACCTATAAAATGGTCCCCCCGGCTGTATGCCGGGGGGCCATAAGAAAGCGAAAACATTTTTTCCGGGACGGCATGGCCTTTAAGGTCATGCCGTTTCCTCTTTTGTCAGTTCCTCCAGCGGGATAAATCCCACAAGGTCATAGGCGATGCGGATGCCCTGCCGCCGTTTGCCGCTGCTCTTGTCTGGAGCCTCAATGTAGATGGCCTTTACCAGTTCCCGCAGGGCGTAGGGGGTCAGCTCCCGCAGGTCGGTGTACTTGTGTACCCTCTGGATGAACTGATCGAAATTCTCAAGCTGTCGTTCCTGTGCTTCTATCTCTTTCTGCAAGGTCTGTACCTCGGCCTTTAGGCTTTCCTGCTCGTCCTCATAGGCCGCACTCATCAGGGCAAACCGTTGGTCACTGACCTTCCCGCTCACGTTGTCCTCGTACAGCCGCATAAACAGCCGGTCCAGTTCCGCCAGACGCTTCTCATCCTGCCCCAGCTTCTTCCGCCGTACCCGGATGGCTTCGCCGGTGGAGAGCTTCAGCCGTTTCTCCATCACAGACCGGAAGTGTGCCTCATAGCGGGTCACATAGGAGATTACTGTCTCCATGTGAAGCAGCACCATCTCCTCCAACACCACCGGCCGGATAAAGTGGGCGGAACAGATCCCTGTGTTGCTCCGGTAGTTGGCGCATACGAAATGGTCCTGCCGCTTCTCATAGTAGCTGGTGGTGGCGTACCGCATCTTCGCCCCGCAGTCGGCGCAGTAGACCAGGCCGGAAAACAAGCTGTTCTTGCCTGTCCGCGTCCGGCGGTGCCGCTGCTGCCGAATCTCCTGCACCTTGTCGAACACTTCCTGCTCAATGATGGCCGGGTGGGTGCCGTAGAACACCGCCTGCTTTTCAAGAGGCGTCTCCCGCTGCTTCTTGTCCCAGATGGAGTTGCTGTACGTCTTGAAATTGACGGTACAGCCTGTGTACTCCCGCCGCTCTAAAATATGGACAACGGCATTCGGGTTCCAGTAGTAGGGGTCGGCATTCGCCTGATTGGGCGTCCTGCGACCCTGCCGGTGCTTGTAGGCCGTGGGGGTGAGTATCCTTTCCTCCCGCAGCGCCTTGGCGATCTGCATTAGTCCGCGCCCCTCCATGCAGAGGTTAAAGATGTGCTTGACCACCTGGGCCGCTTCCTCGTCCACCAGCCACTTCGTCTTGTCCTTCTCGTCCTTGACATTTGACATAGCCGTAGGGGACGTGTACCGTCAGCGGCTCGCCGCGCTCCCCCTTGGCCTTGTTTACCGCGCGTATCTTGCGGCTGGTATCTTTTGCAAAAAACTCGTTGAACCAGTTTTTTTATACCAGCCATGTCGTTGTCCACGCTGTTGGGGTCGATGGTGTCGAAGTAGTCGTTGATGGCGATATACCGTACTCCATACTTGGGGAAGGTGAAATTGATATACAACCCCGTCAGGGAAGAATTGCGGCCCAGCCGCGATAGGTCTTTGGTGATACAGACAGCCACCTGTCCACTCTCAATTGCCTCCAGCATCTTCTGAAAGCCGGGGCGGTCGTAGTTGGTGCCGCTGTACCCATCGTCCACAAAAAAGGTTGGGTTGGGGAAGTGATTCTCTTTCGCGTATTGAAGCAATATGGTGCGCTGATTTTGAATGGAATTACTCTCACCCTCGTTGGTGTCCTCCTGAGAAAGTCGGCAATACAATGCTGTGATTTTATCTGCTGCCCTTGACATTTCTGTCTCCTCCTTTAATGGGGCAGCGTTCCGCACAGGATTGGGTGTCTCCATTATACCAGAGCGAATGGTATTTGTCATTCCCGGCCCTCCCTTGTTTCGATGTTTTTCCCCATGATGCGTTCCAGTTTTCGATCCAGCGGTTCTGTACCGTCATAGGTGCCGGTGATAGCGTAGACGGTGCCGCCGATCCTCCGCTGGAGGGTGAGTTCCGGCAGCCAGTGGGCAGAGAGGTTTTTGACGCGGACGCGTCCATCCTCTATGCGTACAATCTTCTTATTCTTGCTCATAGCGTCCTCCGTAATAGATTTAATGCCGCGTGGCGGACATTTTGTCCGCTACGTTGTCCTGTTTGCCTGGCCTGAATCAAGTATGCAAAATGCACACTTGGTGTTCCTTGAAAATCAAAACGTCAAAATGACGCTCTGATTCTGACGACGTTCTGGACGTGACGTGCAAAATGCACGCCACGTCCAGTCATTCTTTCGTCCTTTCTACGGCCAAAGTCAATCTACCCGCAGAAAGGAAAGCTCCCCTATTTCTTTCCCTGCTGGGGAGTCGGTTTTGACCCACTTTTTCAGAAGCTTTTTTGCAGCAAAGCCCGTAATTTTTTAAGCAGGGCCAGCTTTCTCCGATGGAAGGTGGAAAGCGCCCAGCCCAAGGCAGCGCTGGCCTGCCGCTCGGTTCTGTCCAACACATAGAGTTGGGTGATGATGTCCCGTTCCTCCGAGGACAGGCCGCGCATCAGGTCCTCCAGCCAGATGGATGCTATTGCTTCTTCCTCCGGGGATGGGCTGGCAGAGGCGAACTGCTGGTTTGCCTCCAGCAGCCGCTCATAGGAATCCTCCCGGCTGGGGGTAAAGGTGGCGGTCTGCGCCTTCTGGTCACAGGAAAACTTCTCTGTTTTCAGGTCGTAGGTGAAGTATTCCTCTTTGCGCCCGTAGTGGTGATAAGTCCGGTAGACCTGCTCACTGACGGGCACGACTTGCTCATCTATGTAGAGATAATATTTCTTTTGTTTTTCGCTCATGGCGTTACCTCCGAAAGTTTGAAAAAGTCAGATTTTCAAGCTCTCGGAGAGGCGGTCCCCGGCAGCGGGGCCATTTCCCAGCAAATTGTGAAATTTTTCTAAGCAAACACCAGAATTTCACCAATCCTGGTGTTGCTTCTGCATTTGGTACGAAAAAATTCGATAGTGTAATCCAATATTCCCCAAAAAATTCTGGGGAATATTGGGATACGCTGTCGAAGAAAAAAAGAGGCGCGGGCAACCAGATGGTTGCCCGCACCGTTTTTACAGGCGGTGGCTTGTTTTTACGTGTCCTCCCCGAAGATGGGGGCGGCTCAAAAGGGGTAATTACTCCTCATAGTCAGGCTCCTCTGCACCGCCACTCAAAATGGAAGCCTCAAATCCGCAGTCGAAGATTACTGCGCGGCACGATACATAAAGGTCACGATTTGCGCACGGGTGCAGTTCATATCCGGGCTAAACGTGGTATCGCTGGTGCCCACAGTCACGCCCTCAGACACGGCCCACGCCACGGCGTCAGCATAATAGGCGTCCGCAGAGACGTCCGAGAAGCTGCCGCCGCTGACCGCCGGAGAACCGGCTGCGCGGTACAGGAAGGTTACGGTCTGAGCACGAGTGCAGGTAGCATCCGGGGCAAAGGTAGTCGCGCTGGTGCCACTGGTGATACCCTGCTCCACGGCCCACAGAACCGCGTCATAGTAGTACACGCCGCTGTTCACGTCGGTGAACGGGTTCGTGGTGGTCACAGGCTCAGGAGAACCGGCGGCCCGCCAGAGGAATGTCACCATCTGCGCGCGGGTGCAGCTCATGTCCGGGCTGAAGGTCGTGGCGCTGGTGCCCTCGGTCACGCCGTTCTCCACGGCCCACAGGACAGCATCATAGTAGTACGCGCTGGTGGGCACGTCGGTGAACACCGGGGTCTCCGGCTCGGTCTCAATCTCCGCAAAGGTGGCCTCGACAGTGATCTTAGAAGCGGGCATCTTAAAGGTGTACTTGCCGTCGCCCTTGTCGGTTAGCTTCACCTTGTCGCCGTTCTTATCGGTGACAATCAGCTTGTCCAATTCGTAGCCCTCGTCCGGGGTGACGGTGATGGTCACGGTGCTGCCCTTGGAGGCGCGGGTGGGGCTGACCTTGATAGAGCCATTGTCCACATCCTCCACGCTCACTGTGTACCGGGTGGAGCTGCTGCTTCCGCCGCTGGAGGACGGGGTATCATCCCGCCACTGGGCGGTGAACGTGGTATCCTCCATTACAGTCACGGTATCTCCGGCCTGATAGGTCTTGGAGCCGTCCGACCAGCCCGTAAAGGTATAGTAGCCGTCATTGTCCATGCTGGGCAGAGTGACACTCTTACCCATCGCAACTGTCACGCTCTCGTAATCGGTGCCGTGGCCGTTTTTATTGTAGGTCACGGTCACTTTCATGGCATCGGGGAGATTTTCAGAACCGCCTTCCCCGCCGCCAATTACCTTGTCGATAGCGTCACCCAAGTTTTTAATTTCAGTACCATCGGAGCCAGTGACAGGTGTAGTCAAAGTGCCGTCGGCGTTATAAGAGGAATTGTTCTTGACTGCCTCGGCGCTTTCAGAATTAGAGGAACCAGCGCCGGAACCGACTGCGTTCTCTCCCAGTTCAGCAGGCCAGAAGTTGTTCTCAACTTTTCCGACCATGTTAGTGCTATCGCCAGTTGTGCCCGTATTATTGGTTCCGACAATAATGCCGCCGGCTTCGGGGACGGTTCCGGTGTTGATGCAGCCGCTGACGGTAGCCGCAGCCTCGTCGTCGCCAACGCCTTCGCCGGAATTATGATGGCCAACGATACCGCCCACACTTTCGGTGCCAGACACCCCTCCCGTATTGGTACAGCCCGACACGCTCAAAATCGTATCTTCTTCGAAATCTGCGCCTGTTACACCAGCAATACCGCCAACTTCGGAAGTTCCAGAAATCGCACCGCTATTTTCGCAGCCTTTGATCTCATAGCCTCCGCCCGAATAAGCACTGGCGTATCCGACAATACCGCCCACTTTGGTCTCACCCGTTACGGAAGCATCATTGGAACAATTCTCTACGGTGCTGCCAAAATAAAGCTGCCCCACGATACCGCCGATCCATTCCTGTCCCTGCGCAGAAATGGCACCTGAGTTAGAGCAGTCGGAAATGGTGACATCGCCTGTCGTTGCGCCAACAACACCGCCAAAACCGCGGTTGTCAAGTGATCCTGATTCTTTGCCCTGTATCTCGCCCATATTGGAACAGTCGGAAATGGCGGCAGTGTTGGTGGATTCAGCGGTTACATCTCCTGCAATGCCGCCAACGTCGCCCGTTCCCTCCAATTTTCCGTTATTGGTGCAATCAGAGATAGAACCATTCTTTACGAAACCAGCAATGCCGCCAATCTTAGATGTAACGCTTGTAATCGTACAATCGTTGACACAGGACTCAACAGCACCGCTGTTCAGCCCCACGATACCGCCGACCTGAGAACAGAGTATTTTCTTGAGCGAATAGTGTTCCAGTCCGGAAAGAGTTCCGCTAACGGTACAGTTGCTGATTTTACCACCTTTATCAAGAAATCCGGCAATGCCGCCGATAGGTCCGCTTCTTGCCTGCATATTGAGGTTTTCAAGATTCAGGTCAGATATTTCACCTGTTACATAACCGAAAAAGCCTCCATAGGAATAAGATACATCATCTTTGCTGGCACCATACTTCAGGTTCAGATTAGAAATCGTATTTCCATTTCCGTTGAAAGTTCCTGCAAAGCAAGGAACCTTGTTACTTTTTGTACGGGCACCAATGGGCACCCAATTAACGTCTGTCAAATCAAGGGACGCAGTCAATGTTACCGTTTTACCAGCAAAATCTTTTGCATCATCTCCATCGTCGTTTACCATAGCCACAAAAGCCTGGAGATCTTCTATGCTATCAATGGTGAACTCTGTGGCTGTTTCATAATCGCTTCCCCAGGCTACTTCATCAGACTGGGGATTGCTTTCATTGCCTTCAATTCCATCCGCAAGTTTATCATCCAAAGCCTCACCTGTTGGCTCAGTCGAGTCCACGGTTTCATATTCTGGATTTCCTGGAACGATTTCATTCTCTGCAGCAAAAGCCGGAGTAATGCTAACACTTGCCAATATACTGCCTGAAAGCAGTAAAGACAAAATTTTTCGATTCATCGTTCATGCTCCTCAAAATTGGTTAGGGATAAAAGGTAATTCCCCACCCTCACTGTTCTCGGCAATACAATAGTCGGTGCCATGCACTTTCAAACTCATGTATTCGATCCAGTCATCCGGTAGCATAGAATATCCTGAGTTGAAAACTGCCACAGAATCGCCAGATCCGTCAATGATAGATACAGGAACTTCTTCTTCATACAGGAAAAAGTTTACTTCCGTAATACCTTTGTCATCAACACGGAACAGTTCCTCGCTGGCAGAGCCGCCACGGTAGTTGGTAATGGTGCCGCCGTAGATATTAAATACATTTTTATCCGCTCTGCCCCAGCCATAGCCGTAAATATCATCATTTACAACGATGGTAGAGAAGCCGTCCGAAGGGCCGTTGCTGACATTGATGCCCTTTAGGGTGGAGTCGCTGATATTAAAAGTAGTATTGGCCGACCAAACATTAAATGCCGTCCAGCCTTTCAATATAGAGCCATTCTCCACAGAGATGGTTGTCCCCGTAAAGTCACGGATGCCATCACTGTTCATATCGCCAGCAAGGTTTATGGTATAGGCAAATCCCTGAATGGTGCTGTTATCAATAGTAACTTGGGTCCCCGTGTTGTTCCACATGGCAATTCCGCGGGTGTCTGTGTGACACGTCCAGTTGTCATAGGTCTTATCGTCCGGCTTTTGGCTGTTCTCAATCGTAGAATCCTCGACCAGCACAGACGCCCCCGCAACGCTTCCGTCATCGCTAAAACCAATGCCGCGGTTATCAACAGTCAAGGTGCAATCCGAGAGTGTGAAGTTGGGCTTAGTTGTAGACAGACGGACACCGCGTCCGCCGGTTTCGGTCGCATTGATCGTAAGCTCTTTTACAATGACCTCTCCATCAGTCTGGACTTTGATTGCAAAGTCACCGCCAGTCATGGTCAGGGTGTTTTGGTTTCCATCCAGAGTAATGGGCTTGTTAATAATGATGGGTGTGGAAATCGTCTCATCGCCCTCCAAATTGACAACAGCCCCCGGAGCAGCGGCGTCGATCCGCGCCTGCAAATCACTGGCGTCCGCCGCAAATGCTGCGGGCACCATAGCCGCCATCAGGCAGCCAGCCGTCAAAATAGAAACTAACTGCTTTTTCATTTTGTTTTCCTCCTTCGTAATGGTGAAATATTAACTAACCCCTCAGCGGGGATCAGTTCTAAAGTGATTGCGATATTTATGGCGTGTAAGGAATTTTCCAGAGTTTCAATCAGTTATCTTGACAAATTTGCTCCCTATGTTCCTCTCCGCCACAAAACTTTCTGTGGAAACTCCTCATATTCCTCCGGCGGTTGCCTCGCCAGATATTGAAGCGCCTCCAATAAAAGATTACCGCAGGCCATGTTGTATCACCCCCTTTGCGTCAGCCGCTCCAGCCAGTCATGAAGCAGGCGCAGCAATTCCATCTCGCTTTTGAAATAAACAGGCCCAGGGGAAGTGCCGGGGAAGCGGACCTTACCTTGGATGCTGGCGTATCGGCGGGTATACACATAGACAACCGCCGTGCAGAGCTTTCCCTGTTCAAAATGCCGTGGGTCGGAAAGCTGGTCCCCGGCCTCGTCCATCATGGCCTCCATGGTAAGCAGCAGACCGTCCAGCCCGTGGAAGGGCCTCACTTCCTCACAGCAGGAGGACCACAACCGGCCGGACGCCACACCGCCCTCCAATTTGTCAAAACACAGGAGCATTGTGGCTGTCCCGCAGCAGGGACACTCACGCTCTAAAATGGAAATGCTCATTTCAGTACCACCTCGCTCTCATTCCACCCCACGGTCAAAGCCTCGTTTTCCAGCAGGCGGTCATAGGTCTGCTCGGCCAGCAGCTCCAGATTGGCCCGGATGCTCTCCTGCGTGGCAATACACAATTTTCGCAGGCACCGGGGATTGCATTTCTCCGGGGCTACCCGCGCGTCACGGGACAATGCTTGTATTCGGGTATTGATATTCCCACGATCCATTAGTTTGCCATACCGGGTACAGAACACCGGGCCGCTCCCGATCCCCCGTTCCCCAGCATAGGCCAGCAGCTCCGACCGCAGACAGAGCGGAACGCGCAGCCTGCGCGGAACAAAGACCCAGCCCTCCCGCACGGCCTCCACGGTCACACAGGGCAGGGCGTGAAGCGGCAGATCCATCGTGCCGAACATCAGCACCAGCAGATAGGTCTGGCGTTTGCCCAGGTGCTTTGCCGTCTGGAGCAGTCGGAGATATTCGTTCCTGGTCAGCTCCGGCAGCAGCGTTCCCTCGCTTAAGGGAAGCTGCCCCGCCTGGAGGTCCCGCCGTCCGGCAAACTCCAAGAGACTGTTGACGGTGGCGGTGCAGCTATTCACGGTGCCGGGGGAATAGCCCTGCTCCAATAACTCGGACTGCCAGTTGGAAAGAAAGGCGGGGTCCAGATTGCTGCCCTCCGGCAGACTCTTCCGCAGTTTGGAGAGGTTACGGCGATAGACGCTGATGGTATTTTTTGTCCGCCCATGCTCCCGCAGATTTTCCAGGAACCGCAGCTCCAACTCGTCCGTCAGGCGTAAGCCCGGCCTGTTGAGGTGTTCTGCATTTTCAGAAAGGCCAGACCATTCTTGTATCTTTTCCGCTGGCGTATCTATCACCTCCCAACGGTCAGAATTAACATTCCGCACAGATAGCGCAAACGCCGGGAGCACCCGGCGAGGACTGAATTAACATTCCGCATACAGTTTCAACGCGCAAATATTCAGCGGAAAGGCGAAGTACAAAAAATAAGCGCCCCTTGTTCCCGTAAAAAGGGAACAAGGGGCGCACGAAATCAGGCTGCAAAAAAATCTTCTTTTTGCAGCCGGCTTTTTCATGTTCAAAACACAGGAACTTCCTTGCTTTTCAAGGAGAGGAATGGTATAATTTCTCTGTAATATGTAGTCCCGCAGATAGAAAGTTTGTTTTGCTTGGGGCGGAATGTTAACTCCGCCTACGACACCAACCCCAGGCGGTCAAGCTGGCGCTGGTGTTCCGCCCCGGAAGTCAGAAGATAGATGCGGGTCGTTTCAATGGAGCTGTGCCCCAGCACGTCCGCCAACTTTGCAATATCCTTGTACGCCCGGTAAAACGCTACGGCGAAACAATGCCTCAGATTGTGCGGGAACACCTTGGACGTCTCCACGCCCGCATACTTGCAGAGCCGCTTCATCTCCGCCCATATCTGCCGCCTTGAAAGGCTCCTGCCGTTTCCTGTGAGAAAAATCTCGCCGGAAACGGTTTTGTTTTTCTTCGCGTATTTTAAGAGTTTCCGGGCCAGTTTTGCCGGGATGAGGATGGTGCGAACTTTTCCTTTCAGAGAGATTTCCGCCCGACCCCGCCGGGCGGTCTCCACGGTGATATAGCGGAGCTCGCTCACTCGGATGCCGGTGGCGCAGATGGTTTCCATCACCAGTGCCAACCGCTCCAGGCCATGGGCGCGCGCGGCGGTCACCAGCTGGTCATAGTCCGCGCGGGTAAGCTCACGGGCCGGGTCCCGGAACAGCCGCCGCTGCACCTTGACAAACCGCGCCCGGCAGCCCTCCCATCCGAGAAAACGAAACAGGCCGTTGAGGGCGGACAATGCCGCATTGACTGTGGAGGGGGCACGGTGCTCCGCCAGCAGCCGTTCCTTCCAGCAGGTCACGACCTCCTTGGTAACGGCTTCCCCATCCAGCCAGAGGGCAAAAGCCCGCACATCTCGCAGATACTTTTCCAGCGTGGCCGGGGTCCGTTCCTCCTGCTTCAAATAGCGGACATAGGCCGCGATCTGTTCCGATGTCAATTCAAATTTACCCATCTTGCAGCATCCTTTCACAAAGTATAGTTTTATTGTACCTTGCAAAAAGCCTGCTATGCGCATATCTGCCAGAGCGCACATAGGCCAGCAATGTTTCGGAATATCCTTTTGGCTATTCCGAAACGCTGGTTGGGGCCTCCCCAAGCCCCGGACCGGGCCGCTTCCGCGCCCGGTCGAACACGCCTTTCGGCATGGCTTTCCGGCTCCCGTTGGTCGCCTTTTTCTGCACATCCGCGCAGAAAAAAGCTGGCTAAAATGGCCAGCTTTCTCATCTTAAGAGTGCTTCCATAAACAAAAGTCACTCTGTACCCAAATGATAAAGTTTTTTATCGGGCGCGAGAAGCGACACTCCCGTAAAAATGGCTGTGCAAGAGGCAGATTGCTGATACATCCTCTGGGGTGTTGTATCCAAAGTATACGCCCTTGACGTGCTTCATCCCATATCTCTCCTCATCGGCACCTGCGCCGGTTCCTATTTTGCTTTCAGGAGAATAGCGCCGTATGAGGACTTAGTTGAGCCACATACAATCCGTCAAGCTGTCCCAAGCGGGTCTCGTAAGAGAGGTCGGACGCACCAAGTCTGGCCACAGTCTCCCACGGGCGCAGACCGGGCACCTCACTTGGCTAAAATAATAAGAAAACAAAAAGTACACCAGTTCCCACATTTTCAGTGAAAACTGATGTACTTTCTTGTTTCCCAATCCTGCCGGACAGCTGCCTTGTGTTATTTGGGGCCGATTACTTTCTTATGGACAGCTGGGGTAAGCCGGGGGACCATTTTCTCCTTTGTATATAGAAAGCCGCCATCTTATTTTACTCGTTGTTTCTCCGACTTTCCTTGGTTCCCGTTCCCCATCAATAGACCACCACCGTGGTTCCATTGGGAATGTTATTGTACATCCACCAGATATCCTCATTATACATCCGCAGGCATCCATGGCTGATCGGGAATCCAATTCGAGCATCGTAGTACCGGTCAGAATTCATCGGCCAATACTGCAGCCGGGAGTGGAAGGCATAGCCAGAAGAGCCATAGAACCGGACAATGGGGCCACAGTAGTATGATCCATAATCCCAGGCCGACTGCTTATAGGAGGTAGTAAAGACCCCGCGGATAGTAGGCGTGGCATTGGTGCCCGAGCCGCACAGGCAGGTTCGAATGAGCTTCCACTTCCCTTGCGATCCCTCAAAAATATTCACACGCTGGTAGGTCAAATTGACCCAAACAAGATATTTTGTATCACTCTTATATCCCTTGAGATTGACCCAAGCAGTTTTGATCTCTGGTTTATAATCGTGAGACTGCGCCCATGCCAATGTATAGTTGCCGGCATAACCACTGGTGACAGTCTTCAGCACATCTTCAGCGGTCAGACCATGGTAGTACAGATAATCATAATTTTCCAGCTGGATGGTTTTTGTCGCAGTAACTTTCTGTGCCCGGCCATCGGCTGTGGTATAGGAGAGGACAAACTTGATCTCCGAGGTCAGCTTCATATCCTCAGTATATTTGTATTTGTGAGACAGCTTCGGGGTATCCGTACCCAGCAAAACCGGCTGAACAGCAACCTGCGCACCGTCCACATACCAAGTCCCCGTACAAGCCTTCCCCGCCTCCGGATACTGAATGGAAGCTGTCACCTCCAGTGTCTTTCCCGCCTCCAGCTTGGCAGGGGCTTGGAGTGTGGCTGTCGCCCGGGCGATGCCGTTATCCGGGAAATTTTCCAGGGTCAGCTGAGAGGCCCCGGTTACTTCCTGCGCTCTGCCATCCTGGGTTGTGTATGTCAGACGATAAGAGACGGTACTGGTCTCCGGCATACCGTAGTAATAATCATAGCGATACACCAGCGTTGCCGGACCGCTTCCCAGGGTCAGGGGGCCAGAAGCCACCTCCTCTCCGTCCACATACCAGTAGCCCATGCAGGACTGTCCCACCTCCGGTGTATTAACCTCTGCTGTGGCAATCAGCGCCTGTCCTGCTTCCAAAACCTCCGGCAGCACCACCTCGATCTCCGCGTCAGCCAGACCCAAATCCGGGAAGGTCTCCAGTGCAACGGGTGCAGAGGCCGCTTTGGTAAAGGTGTCCCCATCATTGTTTTCATAGCTTAAAACAAATTTTACTGTTCCGTCTAACTTGAGATCATGGGTATAGTTGGGGAGAAAGTCGGAAACCGGGTCTCCCTGTCCCAGGCGTACAGGCGCCTGGGACATCAGTTCCCCATTGAGATACCAGGAGCCAGTGCACAGCTTTCCCAGGTCTTCTTCGGGTACCGTCAGATGGGCCGTTGCTTTCAACGACTCCCCGGCAGGAAGCTTCGCAGGGGCTTCCACTTCCACTTCGACGTTTTTAATATCATATCCTGTCCAGGGAATCAGCTGCTTTTTGGACACGGTAAGGGTGTAGTAACGCGTATTTAACTGGACCTCTGTGACACGTCCGCTGCCCCGCACAGTATTGTCTCGTCCCGCCAGCAAGAGGGTATCCGAGGTCCCATCCAGCGTCAGAACGTTATCCGTGCCCAGAATGACAATCTGTCCAATGGTACACCCACGCTTCACAGAAATGGTATTCCCACTGCCTGAAACCACCAGCGTGTCCAAAGAACTGTCAATGGAAATGGTCCGGGCCTCCCCTGTGACCTCCAGCCGGGAGACCGTTCCGGCAAGAGATACCGCGCCCGTTCCCTCGCCCACGGCCAGGGTTTCCAAAGAATAGGTATCTGGCAGCGTCAGCGCCACGTCTCCAGTCCCTGCGGCCAACACCAACCGTCCGATTTTCCCTGTGCCGTCCAGCCTCAGGGATTCCAGCCGGTCTGCGCGAATGGTAACGGAAGACGCGGTAACATCCGTCAAGTGAATATTCGAAGAGGACTGATCAAACCACAAATCGCCGGCTGTTCTCCCTACGATCTCCGCATCTCCGGAAAGAACCGCTCCGGTTCCAATATGCCCTTCATACTCTGCCGCTGGGATATATTGATCGGCCAAACGATACAGAATCGTGGCAAACTCCGCCCGAGTCAGAGGGCGGTCCAACTGAAGCGCCCCCCCACTGCCGGAGACGATTCCCGCTTCCACCAAAGCCGCTGCGGCACGGGCCTGTTCTCCTGTCAGAAACGCAGTATCGGGGAACTGGTCCAGTACAGACAAATCCGGCTGTGCGCCAACCACTTGAAACGCCTGGCCAAACAAGATAAAAGCCTGTCCCCGGGGAATGGGGTCGTTTAGGACCTGGGCATCCTGTTCCTCCAGCAATCCAGCGTAAACCCCTTTCGCCACATCTTGGGCATACCAAGCATCCTGCGGAATCTCAAACTGTGAAATATCCCCCAGCCCCGTCACATGGAGAACTCGGCACAGAATGGTCACCACCTGCACCATGGTCACACTGCGGTTGGGCGCCATGGTCTTGGCGTCATATCCTTTCAGGATACCGTCATCATAGGCCTGGTGCAAGGTGCCCTCTGCCCAGTGTCCTTTGACATCTGTAAAGTCAGAAAACGCAGCACTGGCCGTGGTGGTCAAACTCAGAAGGAGCGCCACACTGAAAAGCAAGGGAATGATAGCTCGAAAGGGTTGCTTCATTTCTGGTTCCTCCCAACTCTGGGTAATTTCATATGACTTCACACGGCCGCTGTGCAACCTGTAAAATCTATGGGTTCAGTGTAGCGGATTCTCCAGCAGAATGCAACTGGCCTGGGAAATTTTCCTTTTTCTTTTCCAAACAAAACAGCACAGCGTTTGACGCTGTGCTGTGAAATGAGACAGAAAATATTATCGGTACGTATAGTCATTGAGGGCCTGTCGCCGCTCTCTCCAGTCCGGCACAAAGGCCTCCAGACAGGCGTAAAACTGTCTGGAGTGGTTTGGATGGAGAAAATGAACCAGCTCATGGAAAACCACATATTCAATACAGGTCAGCGGCGCCTCCACCAACTGCCGGGCAAAGGTAACTCGCCGGGCGCCCGGTGTACAGCTCCCCCAACGGGATGTCATGGAACGAACTCGGATTTCCGGCATAGGAACTCCCAAATGCGCCATAGATGGCTGAATGGCACCGCAGAGGGAATACGTCACCGAGAGACACAGGGCTTTCAAGAAAGCCTCCATAACCCTTTTCCGCAAGGCGGCATTCTCTGGTTCTTTCACCGTCAAGACAATCTGTGTTTCCTTTTGACAGACCGTATTTTTCTCCCCTTGCTCCAGCACTAAGACATATCGTTTTCCCAGTAAATACAGCAGCTCCCCAGTCCGATAGCTCAACGGCACCGGGCGACGATCTGCCTGTGCTGAAAATTTCTCCAAAGCACGCAGGAGAAACAATGCACGCGCCTGTAAAATCGCCTCTATCTGTCCCTCGGAAACCCACTCTCCCGCCGAAACGCTCACGGAACCGTCTGCCCGTACCCGAATGTTAACATACTTCACAGGTTTTCTCGTCAGTTCATAGGAAACCTGCTGGCCATGCAAAACAATAGAGCGTTTCATTCTGATTTTTCCCGCTGCTCCAACTGCAAAAACGCCTTCACCAGTGTCGTTTCGCCTCGCTTAATCTGCACAGCCATTTCCTGGGCTTCCGTCTGGCAGTAAACCTGAATCTCCTCTCCTTCCACCGATTCATTGACATAGTGCACATCAAATTCCTGTACCCGATACCTATCCCAAAACGAGGATGGCTGGGCGTCCAGAATCAGTCGAATATAATTGGTATTATTCATATGGTGGTTCAAATCCGTGTCCATGGTACGGACCTGATAAGAATAGACCAAGCATTCCTCCCCCAGCTTCAGCTTCATTCTCCGGCAGGGCGCCGTGACTACGGGCCGCAGCAAATCCATGTCCATAGGAAATGGCGTACTGTCTACCCGTCGAAGGCTGTGGTCCCGCACGTCAATGGCACACATCTCCTGCCGTGCCCGGAGAAGGGGTTCTCCGTCCAATGTCTCCAATAGGACATTCAAATGAATGGAAATGGGAGATACTTTTACAGGAAAAACTTTTAACCGGATATGATCCATCCAGAGCATTTCTTTGTCGTAGCAGATTTTCGTCCGCGCCACAGCCCAAACCACCTGATGCGTCCGAGCCAGTCGAATGGCATCACAGCGGTACTGATGAAACAGCTCTGTCATCGCATCCTGCAAAAGCAAAGCGGCCTGAAAGATCCCCAGTTCACACCGGCGGTCAGAGTAAGTGGAGGTGAGATTCACTTCTTTTTCATAGTGATTTTTCAAAATTGTTCTCCTATCTTCTATCGGGTTGCTGTCCCACCGGAAAGAATCGACCACGAAAACGGTTGCGTCGTCCCTTCCCTTTCGGTATAATCTATGTTGGTTTTCCAGGGATACCCCTCTTTTCCCCTATTGGGAGCCGCCATCCTCCGTTCCTTCCCATCCAGTCCAGAAAAAAGACAACGATTTTCACCCGGATTTCCCGGGAAACCAATGATTTTACTTCCTTAATTGAATAGTTTACAACATTTTTTCGCAGGAAGCAAGGGAAAAGCCATGGAACAAAACTATACTTACATTCTTCTTTGCGCTGACAACACGCTGTACACAGGCTGGACCACCAACCTAAAGAGGCGTTTGGCATCCCACAATGCTGGCACCGGAGCGAAATATACTCGTCCCCGCCGCCCAGTACATCTGGTCTACTGCGAGGTCTTTGACAGCAAAACGGAAGCAATGCGGCGAGAGTGGGAGATCAAACAACTCAGCAGAAAAGCAAAGCTTCTGTTGATTGCTTCCAACCCATACAGAAACAAGCCGTGAGGGGCTTCGACACAGCAATCCCTCACGGCTTGTTTTATTCTTCTGTTTTCGTGGACGAACCCGAAGTCTCCCCCTCCTCGCTTGGTTCCATAGGATGCTCTGGCGCTTTGTCCCCGGAAGCATCCCGGCCACGGCCTCCTTTTCGATAGTTCAGGTAGTGCCGCACCGCCACAATGAGAAAGAGAATCCAAATTTGGGTTCCAAAAAGCCACATCTCAGGAATCCCCGGTACCAACGCACGGAGGGCTTGGTCCCAAAAAATCCCCACCAATAAGGTCAGCCACAAAAGGATCAAGGACCCGAAGGAATTTTTCTTCCGAAAGAAGTAGCTCTGTACCAAAAAGACAACCACCCAGATCACAAGCCAAGGCAGATTGCTTACGATTTGCGGCATGAAAATACCGCCTCCTTCCCCTCCACAATTTTTATCATTCTACCATATTCCACGAAGGACCACAAGCCCTCTCTCCCTGTCCAGGCTAAGGCAAATTCTCCTTTAGAAAAGAAAAGGCTTGCCTTTGGCAAGTCTTTTCTACTCGTTTATCGTTTTCCGCCCTTCGTGTCACAATATAAGCAGCGGTAAACACCATGTTCCCGGTCGGTCAACCGGAAAATATGAGGAAGCTCTTGCTCAATGGATGTGATACAGCGAGGGTTTTTACAGCGGATGACACCCGTAATCGTCTCTGGGAGGTGGGGATGAATTTTCTCCATCCGCTCTCCGCCGCGGATAATATTGACGGTAATGTGAGGATCAATATAACCCAACATGTCGTAGTTCAGGTCAATGACCTCATTGATTTTCAAAATATCTTTTTTCCCATACTTGCCGCTGGAGGCATTTTTGATGACCGCCACCTCACATTCCAGCTTATCCAGGCCCAGATCCCGGTAGAGGTCCATGCCCCGCCCTGCGGGGATATGGTCAATGACAATGCCATCTACAATGGTCCCTATGATCATCTCACTCCACCTCCAACAATTTCAGAATCAGCGCCATTCGGATGAACTTCCCACAGAGAACTTGTCGGAAATAGCAGGCCCGGGGATCATCGTCAATGGCAATGGAAATCTCATTGACACGAGGCAGCGGGTGCAAAATGGCCAAATCCCACTTGGCCGTCCGAAGCTTGTCTGGGGTGAGGATATAGCTGTCCTTCAAGCGGACATAGTCATCCTCATTGAAAAACCGCTCCCGCTGCACCCGGGTCATGTAGAGGATGTCCAGTTGGGGCATAGCCTCCTCCAGAGAAGTGGTCTCCTCATAGTCAATGCCGTTTTTCTCCAGCAGGTCGGTACGCACACTCTCAGGCACACGGAGCTCCTCAGGGGAAATGAGCACAAAACGAACATTCGGATACCGGGACATCGCACCAATCAGGGAATGGACCGTCCGGCCAAATTTCAGGTCACCGCAGCAGCCAACCACCAGCGAATCCAGTCTTCCCTTCTCCCGTTTGATGGTCAGCAGATCCGTCAGGGTCTGCGTGGGGTGGTGATGTCCCCCGTCACCGGCATTGATCACCGGAACCGTAGCCTTCATGGACGCCACCAGCGGCGCACCCTCCTTGGGATGGCGCATGGCTATGATATCCGCAAAGCAGCTTACTGTCCGCGCGGTATCCGCCACACTTTCTCCCTTGGTGGCGGAAGAGCTCTGGGCCTCATGAAACCCCAGCACCTGTCCCCCCAATTCATACATGGCTGACTCAAAGCTCAAACGGGTTCGGGTCGAAGGTTCATAGAAAAGGGTTGCCAGCTTTTTATACCGGCACTTCTCCCGGTAAACCTCGGGGTGCTCGATGATATCCTCCGCTTTGGCAATCAGCTCGTCAATTTCTTCCACCGTCAGATCCGTAATGTCAATCAGATCTCGCTTCATACACTGCCCCTTCCTTTCTGTTCACGGTAAGACATAAACAAGGCTGTGCCAGCCGGTTACTTCTGAATCCAACGGGTATCGGAGGGGTTGTCCCGGAAAGCCAGCAGCCGCGCCTGGTCTTCTGTCCGGATATACCCCTCTTCCGCCGCCACTTGGGCCACCGTGTCCAGGTCGGTCAGGCTCACGTTTTTCACCTGAGCCTCGGCCAGGCGTTCCACGCTCTTTCGCATTCCATAGGTAAAAATGCTGGCAATGCCCAAAACCTCTGCCCCCGCCTGGCGCAGAACCTCCACCACCTCCAGCACACTGCCGCCGGTGGAGATCAGGTCCTCAATCACCACCACCTTTTGTCCGGGAACCAGCTTGCCCTCAATTTGGTTTTTCCGTCCATGATCCTTCGCGCCAGAGCGAACATATCCCATGGGGAGCGCCAGCAGGTGGGCGGTAATGGCAGCGTGGGCAATCCCCGCGGTGCTGGTCCCCATGAGGGCTTCCGCCTCGGGATAATGGGTTTTAACCAATTCCGCCAGGCCGTTCTCCACATCCAAACGGACCTGATGATCCGAGAGGGTCAGGCGGTTGTCACAATAAATGGGACTTTTGATCCCGCTGGCCCAAGTAAAGGGTTCATCCGGACGGAGAAACACCGCCTGAATCTTCAGCAAATCTTTCGCAATCTTTGTCTTCATGGCAATCGCCTCCTCAATCTGTAAATTCTCTCACGCAACGCTCATAGGCGGCCACCGGGTCTGCCGCAGCGGTAATGGGACGGCCCACCACAATATAATCGGAACCAAGGTCCTTTGCCTGGGCCGGTGTTGTCACACGGACCTGGTCCCCCTTGTCTCCCTCCGCAAACCGAATACCAGGGGTGACGGTCACAAAGTTTCTGCCGCAGGCCTCATGGACCTTTCCCGCCTCCATGGGAGAGCAGACCACACCATCCAATCCGGCCTGGGCCGCGTTGGCAGCATAAGCCATGACGGTCTCCTCCATCGTTCTGGGGATCAGCAGTTCCTCCTGCATTCTCGTTTGGCTGGTGGACGTCAGCTGGGTCACCGCAATCACCAAGGGACGAGAGCCGTCCGGTCGGGTTACCCCTTCCAGCGCACCCTCCATCATCGCCCGGGTGCCCGCTGCGTGAAGGTTTATCATATCCACGTCCAGTCGGGACAGAACCGCCATGGCCTTTTTTACTGTGTTGGGAATATCATGGAGTTTCAGGTCCAAAAAGATTTGATGCCCCCTTGCCTTAATCTCCCGCACAATGGACGGGCCTTCGGCATAGAACAACTCCATGCCGATTTTGACATAGGGCTTTCTCCCAGAAAACTGGTCCAAAAATGCCAAGGTCTCTGCTTTGCTGCTGAAATCGCAGGCTATGATCACATCTTTTCCCATCTGTGGGCACCTCCAATGATTTCGTTGATCTCTTGAATGCCCAGGCGCTCCATGAGCCCGGGCAGGCTGTCGATGATCTCTTGACAGGCAAACGGATTGACTAGGTTAGCCGCCCCCACCTGCACAGCGGTCGCTCCGGCCAGCATCATTTCCAGGACATCTTCCGCGCTTTGGATGCCGCCCATCCCAATGATGGGCAGATGGACCGCCTCGTAGACCTGCCAAACCATCCGCAGCGCCACGGGAAAAACCGCTGGTCCGGAAAGACCGCCTGTGGTGTTGGCCAAAACAGGCGCCCGTTTTTTCAGGTCGATCCGCATGCCCATGAGGGTATTGATGAGACTCAATCCGTCGGCCCCGCCCTCCTCACAGGCCTGGGCAATGGATACAATATCTGTCACATTGGGGGAAAGCTTCATATATACTGGTTTTCGGCACACTTCCTTCACCGCCCGGGTCACATCATAAACCATGTGCGGGTCTGTTCCAAAACTCATACCCCCATGATGGACGTTGGGACAGCTCACATTGACCTCAATGAGGTCCGTGTAGGGTGAGGCATCCGCCTTGGCGCAGCATGTCACGTACTCATCCAAAGAAAACCCACTGATGTTGGCCAAAATCGGTTTTTGATAGACCTCCCGCAGCTTGGGGAGCTCCTCAGCCACCACCCGGTCAATCCCAGGATTCTGCAGTCCCACCGCATTGAGCATTCCCCCTGCCGTCTCCGCGATCCGGGGGGCCGGGTTGCCGAATCGAGGCTCCCGGGTGGTTCCCTTGATGCTGATGGCACCCAGACAGTTGATGTCATACCACTGAGCAAATTCATATCCGAATCCAAACGTACCACTGGCAGGAATCACGGGATTGTCCAGTAAAACGCCGCTCAATGTCACTGCGGTCTTCACCATAGAATTTCCTCCCTCTCCAGCACGGGGCCCTCCCGGCAAATTCGCTTGCTGCCATATTTGGTCTGACAGGTACATCCCATACAGGCTCCAAACCCACAGCCCATCCGTTCCTCAAAGCTGAATTGTCCCGAGGTCACAGCCTTTTCGTCGATGGCCCGAAGCATGGGCGCAGGCCCACAGGTATACAGATAGGTATATCCTGTCTGGGGCATGGCATCTGTGACAAAGCCTTTGATCCCCAGGGAACCATCCACCGTGGTCAAAGAGACTGCAATCCCCAATGCCCGGAACTCCGCAGTCAAAAATTGTTCCTCTTTCCGGTTGAACCCCAAAATAGCCCGAGGCGATTTGCCCTGTGCAATGAGCTTTTTGGCCAAGGCATACAGCGGCGGAATCCCAACCCCGCCTCCAATCAGCAGGGGCTTGTCCCCGGATTTCTCCAAGTCATAGCCATTGCCCAAGCCAGTCAGGAGGTCTAACTCCGTCCCCGGCACCATTTGACTCATCTGTGCCGTCCCCTGCCCCACTACCTTATAAATCAAAGTCAACTGCGCCTCATTCCAGTCACAGACAGAAATGGGGCGGCGGAGAAACTTCCCTGTCAGCGCGATGTTCACAAACTGTCCCGGCGCAGTGATGGCCTCTGTGTCTCCCGCTAAAACCATTCGGAACGTGGCCGGCGCCAGTTCCTTATTCTGAAGAACCGTAAACTTTCCTCGCTTCATCGGGACGCTCCCCCCTCCGCCTGCCAGGCGATCTTTCCGCCGCAGATGGTCAATAAGCACGTTCCAAATACGCTCCGGCCTGCAAAAGGAGAGCTTTTTCCCATGGAAAGAAAGTGCTCCGGCTGAATGGTCTCTTCCGCATCTAAATCAAATACCGTAAAATCAGCCGTTGCCCCTTCCTCCAGGGGCGCACCGATGCCAAATCGCTTGGCCGGATTAGTGTGCATCAGGTCAATCAGCTGTGCAAGGGTGAGAACCCCCGGTCTCACCAACTCCGTATAGAGCACAGGAAACGCCGTTTCCAGGCCCACGATGCCGTTGAGGCTTTTTTCCAGTCCCCCCGCTTTTTCTTCGGCGGAATGCGGCGCGTGATCCGTGGCAATCATATCCACTGTCCCATCCAAAATTCCGGCAATGAGTGCCTGCCGGTCCTCCTCCCCACGAATGGGAGGATTCATTTTGAATCGCCCGTCCTCCTGAAGCATTCCATCATGGAATACCAGATAGTGTGGCGCGGTCTCACAGGTCACATCCAGCCCTTCCCGCTTGGCACTGCGGATCAGCTCCACCGATTCCTTGGTGGATACATGACAGACGTGGTAGGCACAGCCTGTCTCCCGTACCAGCGCTAAATCCCGTTCCACCTGCTTCCACTCGCTGGCGGAGGGATTGCCTCTATGTCCGTGTGCCTTTGCATAGGCGCCATCGTGGATATAACCGCCTTGAATGAGGCTCTCGTCCTCACAGTGGGCCACAATCAGTTTGCCCAGTGCCTTCGCCCGCCGCATGGCCTGCTTCATTTTTTCCGGATCCTGCACCCCTTTTCCATCATCAGAAAAAGCCACCACATGGGGGGCCATCTCCTCCAATGCGGCCAGCGTTTCCCCCTGCTCTCCCACGGTAATGGCGCCATAGGGATAGGTATGAATCACGCTGTCCCGGGCAATGGCCTCTAACTGAGGACGCAGATGTGCCAAGCTGTCCGGCACCGGCTTCAAATTGGGCATGGGGCACACGGCGGTAAATCCCCCATGGGCCGCAGCCCGCGTCCCTGTGGCAATGGTTTCTTTGTACGAAAAACCCGGCTCACGGAGATGAACATGGACATCTACGAAACCGGGAAACAAAGAACCATTCTTTAATTCAATCACACGGGCGTCAGAAAGGGTGGGAGCCTCCTTGGAAAGAGAAACAATACGACCGTCCTCCACGAGAACAGACAGCTTCTCCGCAGTTCCCTTTCGAAACACCGTCACCTGATTCAGGAGAATCTTCATGCACTTGTTTCCTCCCGTCTTGAAAAGTAGCACTTGGCGTTTGTAGTATGTTACCAGATACCAGACGTTCTGTCAATTCTTAATGAAATAATATTTCTTTCTATCACATTTCCTTTCCCAGCCTGACGAATTATGGCGAGAGCCAAACTGTCATATTCCCATCTTCTCACCGAGGAAAAGAATGATTTGACTTTTTCACATAATTATTGCACAATCAGAAGGAGAAAACACGATACTGCGTCTGAAAAGGAGCCTATGCTATGCTCAACAAAAAAATCGAATACTTTGTTACATTGGCCGAGTGTCTGAGTTTCACGCAAGCTGCCGCAGTACACTCTGTATCCCAAACCGCCATCAGCCAGTATATTGCCTCTCTGGAAGGAAAACTGCAGGTCCGTCTGTTTAACCGCAATGCCCATTCCGTCTCGCTGACAGATGCGGGCCAATTTTTTTATGAACGGGTTAATTTTATGCTG
>OLRX01000456.1_pt1 | contig 37291 bp, 39 predicted proteins | sample 1672991 | NCBI WGS metagenome assembly OLRX01 (sample SAMEA3136744, study PRJEB25190) | human gut metagenome | biome: human gut; feature: human-associated habitat; material: faeces | place: Austria | collected 2013
ACCTCATGAGGAAACAGACCTCATGAGGAAACAGACCTCATGAGGAAACAGACCTCATGAGGAAACAGACCTTGTGAGGATTTTCCGGCGTAAACTCAGAGGGGTCTGAATCAATATGGTTGTAAGCCTCCCTTGAGTGAACGAATCATATCAAAGGAGGCATTTTTCATGAAGAAAAGGGTTTGGAAAGCTCTGCTGTGCTGCGTTCTGGCCATGGCAATGCTGCCGGCGGCTGCGTTTGCAGCGCCCGAAGCGGACATTGCCATCACGGACTGCGGCGCATGGGGCGAAGCGCATCCCGGCTGGTTCAGCGTGGGTTGGAAGTATAGCGACGGGTTTGAAACCGACGACATTACCGCCATCCGCGTTGGCATGAAGGACAAATGGGGCCGCAGCATTGTGGAGTATACCGCGTCTGGAGAGGAGATCGCCTACCAAAAGGCGAATGGCTACATCTCTCCTGAAAAGATGAGCAGCGCTCCGTTTTTCCAGGAGGGCTTGCCGGCCGACGGCGTATCGGATACAGACTGGACGCCCCATCGCGGCGAAGCGTTTGATAAATGGCAGCCCGCCACGTTCTATGTGGAGGTAAAAACCGCAGACAAAACCTACTATAAAGAGGCTTCGTATGACGGCGGCTATCCGTGCGATCATGCATTCGCCAATGCAGTGCCCGCCAAGGCGGCTACCTGCACGGAGGATGGCAACATTGCCTACTGGCAGTGCAAAGCCAGCGACTGTGGCAAAATCTTTGCCGACAAAGAGTTGACCAAAGAGATTACGCTGGAAGAAACCGTTGTCAAAGCGGCCCACAAGGCGCAGAAGGTGGAGGCCAAAGCGCCTACCGCTACCGAAGAAGGCAACATTGAATACTGGTATTGCGAAGCTTGCGGCAAATACTTTGCCGATGAAGCGCTGACCAAGGAAATTGCCAAGAAAGATACCATCGTAGCGGCTACCGGTGAAACGGCCCAGCCGACACAGACCCCGGCGGCCACGAACGAGGCTTCCCCGGAAACCGGCGACAGCACCAATATGCTGCCGTGGGTAGGCCTGATGCTCGTTGCAGCGTTGGGTGGCGCTGTGGTGCTGATGGTAGCACAGAAGAAAAAAGCGCAGCGGTAAAAACGCAGAGAAAAAGCAGAGGCCTATCGCCTCTGCTTTTTTGTTGCCGCTTGACACTGTATGGCGCAGGCCTGTATGCTTATAATCAACCGCTTAAAGAAAAGGGGAAGATATATGAAATTTCAGCAGATACGCAATGCAACGATCCGTTTGCAATATGGGGGCGTTTGTTTTCTGGTAGATCCCTGGCTTCAAAGAAAAGGAACGGGTATGCGGGCCAAAACCCCGTGGCCGGAAAAAAACAGCATAGCATCCCCGCTGGTAGAGCTTCCTATGGCGGTGGAAAAAATCACAGCGGACGTGGACGCGCTGCTGATTACGCATATTCATCCGGATCATTTTGACGCCGAGACTGCAGAGCGCTTGGATAAAACGCTGCCCGGCTTTGTAAAAAATGAGCGAGACAGGGAGGAAATGCAGCGTCGGGGATATCAGTGCGTTGAGGTGCTTAACCAGGCAGGGACGCTGTTCCGGGGCGTAACGATTACGCGTACGCCGGGGCAGCATGGTGTTTCATCGGAGAAAAATGCCGGCCCTGTGTGCGGGGCTGTGTTCTCCGCACCGGGGGAGAAAACGCTGTATCTTGCAGGCGATACGATCTTTTACCCGGAGGTTGAACAGGTGCTGGCAACCCGCCGGCCAGAGGTAGTGGTGCTCAATGCCTGCGGTGCGGAGCTGGCGGAAAAGGGACGTCTGATTATGGGGAAAGAGGATGTGCTTTCTGTATGCCATGCTGTGCCCAAGGCATTGGTGATCGCCAGCCATATGGAGGCTGTCAACCATGCTACGGTCACAAGAAAAGAGCTGGCTGCCTTTCTTAGGGAGCAGGGTGTTTTGGAGCAGATTCGTATCCCAGAGGATGGGGAATGCTATAATATATAAATAGAGCGCATGCACGGATTACGCGTATGCTTTTTGGGATATAGGAAAAGGCAGTCATGTAAGACTGCCTTTTTTATTTTGCCCGGGAAAACGCATATGCTTCGGCCAGCCAGCCCATCAGGGTTTGGTCTATCTCTTCTATGGCCTGCACCGGCACATGGTGCGTCCAGCGGCCGGGGTAGGGCTCTACGGCCTGTGCGATGCGGGGGTGCTGCTTTTCATAGCCAAGGCCAAAGGAAACCAGAAGAAATTCCTTGGGCCAGCGTTTGCCCCTGCGCCGGGGCAGGGAGGCCATGGCAAACACCCGGGGGCTTAGGAAAGAGATCTGTGTCTTGCCAACGCGCACGCTCATTTCAGGATACGCCCGCCCCAGCTGCGCGCGCAGCGCAGCATACAGCCCTAGAAGCTGCGGCTTTTCGTCAAAAAATCTGATTTCCTCCGGCAGCGTTTCCATGCCTGTTTCCTCCAAACGGATGGGGTGTTAGGCCCTGCGCCCCAGCAGCCTAGACACCCGTTTGATCTGCTCTATGAACGCGTCGGTTTCCCGCCGGCCCTGTATGTCTTTTTGGGGCGTGGCGGCCCAGCGGTATATCTGCTCGATGCTTCCATACCCACGGCCAAATGCTTTGGCATATTTCACGCAGTTTGCCACGGTAGGGGCGTCGTTGAGGATCAGCATCAGCTCCTCATCCCGCCAAGGCTTTCGGTTGTTGGGCTTTTGCCGCAAAGAATCACGATCCCGTTGATAATCATAGACCAGCTTTTCTATATATTGCACCTTTTCTTCATAGGCCATAGAATCTATGTCTGCATCAAACAGCTGAAATAATGCTTGCTTAAACTCCTGCTTTTTCATGAATGTCTCTTTCCTTTCTTTGGTTTAAAATCCAGACGCCATAGCGAACCTCAGCGTTCCGATGCGCTTACCGCAAAAATGTCATGCGGCATCTCCACGCCGCGGTAATGCTTTACAAAGCCGCCGACGCGGTGCATGCCGTTGCGCAGCGCCACAGCGCGGCTGGCGGTGTTGGTATCGCGGATGATGGAATACACCGTCTCGGCGCCAAGGGTATCAAAGGCAAAATCGCGGCATGCACGGGCCGCCTCGGCAGCATAGCCCCGGTGCCAGTAGGCCTGGCTGAATAGATAGCCGACCTCCAGCACGGTGCGGCCGTCCGCCTCCTGCCAGGTCAGCCCGCATTGGCCGATCATCTGCCCGGTTTCGCGCAGCACTACGGCCCAAAGCCCCAGGCTGTCCTTACGGTAGCGTGAAATTTGGCGGTCCAGCCAGGCCTGCGCCTCCGCTTGGGTAAACGCACCCTCGTAGGCCTTCATCACAACGGGGTCGTACAGCATTTGGCACAGCGCCGGAAAATCGGCCTGCGTCATCTCCCGCAGCAAAAGCCTGTCCGTTTGTATTTGTATCGGCATAGCGTATCCTCCTCCCATTTGGCTGCGCGGCGCAGGGCCCCGCGCCGCTCAATCCAGAGTTGCCTGGCTCAGGATATAAAATTCTTCCTGACTGGGTGTATGCGCCTTCTGCATCGGCGGCAGGGCATCGTCGTACCGCTGCGCCTCCTCCTCCGAAATTGCCATCACGGGGCTGCCGCGGTATACCCAGGCCTGCCCGCCCAGCGCCTGGGGCACAAGCTCACAGACCAGCATGGCGGCAGGGTGGCGCCCGTCCTCGGTGCATACGTTGTATTTTTTGCAGCTTTTGAACCCAAGCCCCACATAGTTGGCAGGGCTGCCGATAATCACCACCGCTTCATAGCCCAGGGCCTTTGCCTGCAGCAGCGAATGGCGGATCAGCTTGGCGCCGTACCCCTGCCGCTGGTAGGCCGGCGCAATGCTGACCGGCCCAAAGGTTACGATGTGTTTTTCGCTGCCGTCCTGCCCGGCCAGCGTGGCCCTGGTATACATGATATTGCCGATGATGCGCCCATCCAGCTCCAAAACAAAGGCAAGCTCAGGGATAAAATCCGCATGCCCCCGCATGACGCGCACCAGATAATGCTCTACGCAGCCTGGCCGATAGACATTGTAAAATGCCTCGCGCGTCAGATTTTCTACCTGTTGATGATCGGAAGGCTGCTCCAGCCTGATCCGGGCGTTGCCGTTCATACAAACACCTCCGCATGTATGCTTTTTATACCATCCCGGCCCAAAATCCGGGTTTGGGATTCCATCATAACATAAAACCGCCTCTCTTGCGCTGCGCCGGCGCCAAGCAGGCCGGTTTTTTCAGGAATTTTTGCGATTTTTCTATGCTTTGTAACTTTTCTTTTTTGCAATATGTGGTATACTTTACATTGGTAAAATTGAGACATTAAATAAGGAGGACTTTTCATATGTCACAGATCGTTGATGTACATGCAAGAGAAATTTTAGACTCCAGGGGCAACCCCACCATCGAAGTAGAGGTTACCACTGCCAGCGGTTACTTTGGCCGCGCCATGGTGCCCAGCGGCGCCTCCACCGGCGAACGTGAAGCGCTGGAGCTGCGTGACGGCGATAAATCCCGTTACCTCGGCAAGGGCGTGCAAAAGGCTGTGGACAACGTAAACAACGTGCTGGCAGACGTCGTAAAGGGCATGGATGTAACAAGCCAGGCCGCCATCGACAAAGCTTTGATCGAAGCGGACGGCACCAAGGACAAGTCCAAGTACGGCGCCAACGCCATCCTGGGCATTTCTCTGGCTGTGGCTCATGCGGCTGCGGACGTATACGGCCTGCCGCTGTATCGCTATCTGGGCGGCATCAATGCCAAGACCCTGCCGGTGCCGATGATGAACGTATTGAATGGCGGCAGCCACGCGGATTCCTCTGTGGATTTCCAGGAATTCATGATCATGCCGGTCGGCGCCAAGAGCGTGAAGGAAGCCATCCGCATGGGCGCGGAGACCTTCCACGCCTTGAAGAGCGTTTTGAAGAAAAAAGGCCAGGTTACCGCTGTGGGTGACGAGGGCGGCTTTGCCCCCAACCTGGAAGACAACGAAGCGCCGCTCAAGTGCATCATGGAAGCCATTGAGGCGGCAGGCTACAAGCCGGGCGAAGAAATCTGCATCGCTATGGACGTGGCCGCCAGCGAATTCTACAATGCGGAAACCGGCATGTATGAATTGAAGAAATCCGGCCAGGGCAACAAGACCACCGACGAGATGATCGCCTGGTTCGATGAATTGGTGGAAAAATACCCCATCATCTCCATCGAAGACGGCCTGGGCGAACGCGACTGGGACGGCTGGAAAAAGCTGACCGAGCACCTCGGCAAGAAGATCCAGCTCGTGGGCGACGACCTGTTCGTTACCAATCCTGAGATCCTCCAGGAGGGCATCGACAAGGATACCGCCAACGCCATCCTCATCAAGGTCAACCAGATCGGCACGCTGACCGAAACCTTCGACGCCATGGAGCTGGCCAAAAAGCACGGCTACACGGCGGTTGTTTCCCATCGTTCCGGCGAAACCGAGGATACCACCATCGCGGACATCGCTGTGGCGTTCAACGCAGGCCAGATCAAGACCGGCTCTATGTCCAGGACGGACCGTATCGCCAAGTACAACCAGCTGATCCGCATCGAGGAAGAGCTGGGCGACGTAGCCGTGTTCCCGGGCAAATCCGCGTTCTACAACATCTACAAGCATTAAGCCGAAGCATTTGGCTGAAAAAGGCTCCCGTAAGGGGGCCTTTTTTGTTTGTCAATAAACAGGTGCGGCCCCTGCAAGCGAAGCGCCAAAACGCATCCACACAGCCGGAAAAGCCCGCGGCGGCTGCGCCGACATAACAAAATATGGGAAAAGCAGCGCGCGGCCCATCCCCGGGGTGCTGTGGTGTGCCTTTGCGCCAAAACCCTGGCCGGAAAAGCCCGCGGCGGCTGCGCCGACAGGTATGAAACGGCGGCCCCGCTCATACCCTCAAAGGGGAGGTGGTGCCGGGTGGCACGTACCAAAAAACAAGCCAAACCAAACCGAAAACCGCATTGGATGGATCTGCCCATAGAGCTTCGGGTCGGACAGCCCCGCATAACGCTGGTGGGCAGCGGCCCGGTGTTTGTGGAAAACCACAGCGGTCTGCTTGCTTATACGACAAAACGCATTCAATTCCATACGGGCGAGGGGCTTTTGACCATCACCGGCACGCATTTGACGCTGGACTGCATGGCCAGCGGCGCCGTGCGCATCGGCGGCCGTGTCCAAGGCGTTGCGCTGGAGGGAGGGGAGCAGGCCGATGCGTAATCTCTGGCAGCTTTTCCAGGGCTATGGCGAGGTAGAGCTCAAGGGCATGGGCCTGGAGCGGGCCCTAACCCAGCTGGAACGCGCGGGCGTTACGCTCTGGCATATCCGCCGGGTAGACCGGCTGACCATCACTTGCCGCGTACCTATGCACCAAAAACGCCTGTTCCGAAAGACTGCGGCGGAGCTTTCTTGCCACATCGCCTGGCGCCGCGAACGCGGCCTGCCCGGCTTTGCCCACCGCCTGCTTCAGCGCCGCGCGCTCATGGCCGGCCTGGTGCTGTTGGTAGCAGGCAGCCTGGCATCGGTGCAATTTGTCTGGCGGGTGGAAATCAAAGGCGTGGACGATCCGCAGCGCCTCCAAGAGATCCGCCAGCTGATGGAAGACTGCGGCTATGGCCCAGGTGCCTGGTGGCATACCATTGAGCTCAAAGAGGTAGAGCGCCAGCTGATCCTGCAAATGCCGGATGCTGCGGGCCTGGTTGCCAACCGCACCGGCACCACGCTGGAGCTGGAGGTGATCCCCACCGTGCCCGCCCCCGAACTGTTTACCCCCGGCGAGCCGTGCGACATCGTCGCCAAAGAGGATGGGGTCATCATTTCCGTGACCGCGCTGGAAGGCATTGCCAAGGTGCAGGCCGGGCAAACGGTAAAAAAGGGCGATGTGCTCATTTCCGGCAATATCATCCGTGAGGAAGGGGAAAACCGCGCCGTACAGGCCCGTGGCGAGGTCATCGCTACGGTCAATATCACGGGCAGCCATACCGTTTCTATGACCACGGAGGAGCCTGTTGCCCAGGGCAAAGCGTATACCACCCGCGCTTTGCAGCTGGCCGGCTGGCAGGTGCCGCTGGAAAGCGCGCCAAATGAGGGGGATGCCATGCTGCTGGAAACCAAGGTAACGCAGCTCTGCGGCCTATACCTGCCTGCACGGGTCATTACCCAGCGCTGGCAGCCGGTTGCGGTGCAGAGCGCTCCGCGCGCCTTTGCCGAGGCGGAGCAGACGGCCGCCGAAATTGCCACGCAAAACGCCAAGGCGCAGCTGGCCGAAGGGGAGCAGGTGCAAAACGTCGTTTTGCAAACCAACCTCAATGAGGACGGATCGCAGATGACCGTCTATGCCATTTTAGAAGTGCAGCGGCAGATCGGCGAGCCGGGCGCGCTGGCCCCTGTGCCTACACAGCCGCCTGGCGGGGCATAATGTGCCGCCTGCCGCGCCCCGGCGGCAGAAAGTTTTTGGAAACCATTGACAGCAGGCAAAAGCTATGGTATCCTATCAATGGTTAGAGAAAACTAACCAAAGGAAATGCATGCGGGCGATGCCCGTTCCTTTTTCCACAATGGTTAGTATAAACTAACTATGAGTTTGTTGAGCGAGGTGCATCGTGAGCGTAGTCATCGTTGGCGGCAATGAACGCATGGCCGCCCAGTATGAAGAGATCTGCCGGTGCTACGGCTGCAAGGCCAAGGTATTCTGCAAGGAGAACGGATCGCTAAAGCGCAAGATGGGCGTGCCGGATCTGCTGATCCTCTTTACCAATACCGTCTCCCACAAGATGGTCATTTCCGCCATGGGCGAGGCGAAAAGGAACCGCATCCCCGTAGCTAGGACCCATTCCGCCTCCAGCGCGGCGCTGCACCGCCTGCTGCAAGACCACGTAGGGCAGGTGCAAAATGCTTGAAGCCATACTTGCCCGCCATGCAGCGCCCACCCTGGCAGGGCTGAAAACCGCCAGCCTGTTTGCCGTGCGCACTGTCTCCTATCATGCGCTTGCGGAGCAGGCGGCGGCCTTGCACCAGAGGCTGTGCAAAAAGGGCGTGTGCGTATGGCTGCTGGGCGTATCCTGCGGGCGGGCGCTGGTGTATGTCTGCCGGCCGCACCGCCTACAGCGCGATTTGTCTGCGCAGGACAGCCGCAGCATTCTCCGCGCTTGCGGCTACCGCAGCGCTTCTGTGCAGGGCTGCCTGCTGCAGCTCAGGCGCCGCCTGGCGCAGTCCGGGCAGTTTCCGCACGAAATCGGCCTGTTTTTGGGCTATCCGCCTTGCGATGTGCTGGGCTTTCTACACGATGCCGGCAGGCACAGCAAACTCAGCGGATACTGGCAGGTGTATGGCGATGTGCAGGCGGCGTTGGCGCTGTTTGCCAAATACAAAAAATGTGCCGATGTCTATGCGCGCTGCCATGCCAACGGAACCCCTATTTGGCAGCTCACCGTAGCTGTTTAACCTATCCTCTTAAAGAAAGCAGGGTTTTATGATGAGTAAAGTAGCAATTGTGTATTGGTCCGGTACAGGCAACACAGAGCAAATGGCCCAGCAGGTGGCCGAAGGCGCCGCACAGGCAGGCGCAGAGGTGTCGCTGTTTTCTTCCGCCGAGTTTGGCGCGGATCAGATGGATGCTTTTAGCGCCGTGGCGTTCGGCTGCCCCTCCATGGGCAGCGAGCAGCTGGAAGAAAGCGAGTTTGACCCGATGTTCCAGGCGTGCAGAGCAAAGCTGAACGGCAAAAAAATCGCCCTGTTCGGCTCCTATGGCTGGGGCGACGGCCAATGGATGCGCGATTGGGAAGAAAGCTGCCACGGCGACGGCGCCGTGCTGGCGGCCGATCCTGTTATCTGCAACGAAACACCGGACGACGAGGCCAACGAAAATTGCCGGTCCCTGGGGAAAGCGCTTGCTTAAAACAACCATTCCTTTGTCAAAAGTTCCCTCTTGGGGAATCCCCTACATGTCTTGAATGCCTCTTTGCTTTCCCCCATAGTATAAAAAGAACGGGCCCACACCCGTTCTTTTTTTAGCGTGCGCCCGGCGCTTGACAGCCTTTTGCCGGCTTTCGTACAATAAAGCCGTCATTTCATTGAGGAGGGGATTGTATGCGCTTTTCCAACCTAAGCCGCCAGTATACTGCTGTTTGGCGGCAGACCAATGCGATTTATGACGCCTGGGCCAAGCGCCACGGGCTAACCTATCCAGAGCTGCTGGCCGTGCTTTCGCTGTCTGCGCCGGGGCCTGCGCCCAGGCCGGAGCAAATTGCGGAAACCTGGCTGCTGAGCCGGCAGTCCGTACGCACCATTTTGCAAGGCTTTGCCAAGCGCGGCTGGCTCACGCTGGAGCTCTGCCAGGCGGACCGCCGGAAAAAGCGCATCGTGTTAACGCGGGAAGGGCAGGCCGCTGTGCGCCGCACCGCCCGCGCGCTGGGGGCTGTGGAGGCGGCCGTATGGCAGACGCTGGGGGAAAAGCGTACCGAGTCGCTGATTAAAACCACAGCGCTGTACAATGAATTGTTTGAGGAGGCTGCCGGCCGATGAACCCACAGGCCCGTGAAGACGTGATCCGCCGATGCTTTGCCGCCCGGGCGGCGCAGCGGGAGAAAGGCTTGGCGGCGCTTTATAAGCGAAAACGCCGTCTATATCGAGCCATGTGCCCGTCTTTCGGTACGAAAAGGCGCGCTGGTTTTGCGTTTCTTACAATAAAAAAACCGGGTTGCAACCCGGTTTTGCTGCATCTTATCGCTGTTCCGTATGCTGCTGCACATGGCGCTTGATCGCCTCAAAGCTCTCTGCGCTGATGACGTGCTCAATCCGGCACGCATCCTCGGCCGCTGTTGATGCCTCTACCCCCAGCGCCGCCAGCCAATCGGACAAAAAAGTGTGCCGCTCGTAGATGGTTTCTGCGATTTTACGCCCCTTGTCCGTGAGTGTGATCATGCCGTCCTCATCCGTTTTGGCGTACCCGTTTTCACGAAGGTTTTTCATGGCTACGCTGACGCTGGGCTTGGTAAACCCAAGCTCATTGGCAATGTCGATGGAGCGTACCGCCCCTTTGCGTTTGCTCAAAATCAAGATCGTTTCCAAATAATTTTCTGCGGATTCCTGGATCTTCACATGCTCACCTCCTTTGCCGGGGCCGCGATGCCCGCCTTTTTTTATTTCAAAAGTATACCATATTCTTTTCGTTCCTTCAATTTGCTCTGGGCGCCCCGTGTTTACATACCATGCTTGAAAGTTGGGTTTTTGGGGCATATAATAAAACAAACATGCCGTGCATGGCGCGGAAAAAAGGCAGAGGAGCAGTGGCTTGGAAACGGAAAAAAGGGAGATAGAATTGGTGGAGTTTTCCACCCTGGATGAATTGATGGCGGTCTTTGGCCCGTACGATGCCAACGTCAGTTTGATCGAGCGCGCGCTGGATGTATCCATCAACGCCCGCGATAAGCAGGTAGAGGTGCGCGGCGAAGCGGAGGCGCGCCGGGCTGCGGCTAAGACGCTGAAAACCCTGCAAAGGATGGTGGCGGAAGGGGAAACCGTCAACGATTGGGCTGTCAGCCAGGCCATAGAGATGACGGCCAGCGGCCAGACAGAAGAGGTCATGGCCGCCACGCGCGATGCCGTGGCCGTAACCTACCAGGGCAAGCCGGTAAAGTGCAAGACGCTGGGGCAAAAGCAGTATATCCAGGCCATCCGCGACAATACCGTCACCATCTGCATCGGCCCGGCCGGCACCGGCAAAACGTACCTGGCCATCGCCATGGCGGTCGCGGCGCTCAAGCGCAAGGAGGTCAGCCGCATCATCCTGACCCGCCCCGCTGTGGAGGCGGGAGAAAAGCTTGGCTTTCTGCCCGGCGATCTGCAAAGCAAGGTAGACCCCTACCTGCGCCCTTTATACGATGCGCTGTTTGATTTTTTGGGGCAGGAGCAGTTCAGCCGCAGCCTGGAAAAAGGCGTCATAGAGGTGGCGCCCATTGCTTATATGCGCGGGCGTACGCTCAACGACGCGTTCTTGGTGCTGGATGAAGGGCAGAACGCCACGCTGGAAACGCTGAAAATGGTGCTGACGCGCTTTGGCGAAGGCTCCAAGGTGGTGCTGACCGGTGATATTACGCAGATCGACCTATCCGGCGGGCAAAGATCTGGCCTGAAAAAGTGCGCGGAGATGCTCTCCGGCATTGAGGGCATCGGCGTGGTGCGCCTTTCCAACCGCGACGTGGTGCGCCATAAGCTGGTCAAAGAGATCATCAAGGCGTTTGAAAAGTACGAGCGCCAGGCCGAGCAGCATGCGAAAAATAGAAAATAAATGGCAGCATTGTGCCGGCTCTTTTGGGAGCCGGCTTTTTTTCGCCGTTTGGTTAGCAGTGACTTTGCCATACGCTTCTGCTATAATTTAAGAAAAATAGGGAATGCCCCGGAATTTGTATAAATTTTTGAAAAATGGGCGTACAATGTAAAAACAAACCGCTTGCTTTTTGCAGCGGGTCTTAACTTAAGGAGGCGTCATTATGACATTGGGGGACAGGCTGGGCAGACGCCTGAGCCGCAAGGCCGTGCTGGCGATTCTTGTCCTTTGTGTGTTTGGAATCGTTGCCATTGCCATTACGCCTAAAAGCTATGATTTACAGGTCGGCAGCGTGCCGGAGGAAAACATTACCGCCCCGCGCGAGGTGGAGGATACCGCCGCTACCGATGCGTTGAAAAAACGTGCCCGCGAAGCCGTTTCGCCTGTATATTCCAAAGACGGCGCAGAGACCGTGACCATGCAGGAGAAGATCCAGGCCTATTACGAGGAGATCGACCAGGTGAGAAACCACGCCTTTGTGCAGCTGGATGCCGTCAGCTCTCAATGGGAGGCTGCCGGCCAGATCGGCCCGGCCCCTACCATCGAAACGGTGCTGACCGAGGCGTTTTATCAAGAGCTGAATCAGCTTATGCCAGAGCAGGTGGATAACGAAACCCTGCACCAGCTGCTGCTTGCCACCGACGCGCAATGGCAGGCCGCCAAAAACCAGGCAACGGAATCCTCCAACGCCGCGTTTGAAAACGGCGTGGGCGAGGATGCGGTGGCGCTTACGCGCGACGGCGTGCAAAAGCAGCTAGAGACGCTTGCTGTGCCAGACGTTTGCAAGCAGATGGCCATGAAGCCCATTACCAAATACCTAAACGCCAACCTATTGTATGATGAGGACGCCACCGAGGAGGCCCGTGATAAGGCGGAAAACGATGTAACGCCGGTGGTATACAAAAAAGGACAGGTCATCGTAAAATCGGGCGAGGAGGTCACGGAGGGCCAGTTTGCCGTGCTGCAAACCCTGGGCATGGTGGCGGGCGGCTTTAACGCGCCACTGTATATCGGCGCGCTGCTGGTGGTGGTGCTGCTGACTGCCATGGGCGTGCACCTGATCCGTGAACAGGATCCGGACATCGAAAGCAAAACCCTGCTGATGGGCGGCATCTGCATCGTATTCGTGCTGCTGGCCGCGCTGCTTGTCATCCGTACCAACCCCGGCTTTGTGCCGGTATGCTTTGTAGCGATGACGATGAGCATGGTGGTAAACGCCCATACCGGCATGGTGCTGGGCAATTTGACCAGCGCGCTTGTCGGCGTGATGGCGCTGGTAGGCGGCGCCACCTCGCAGGTGGCCTTTGCCGTGCTGCTCAGCGGTATGGCGGGCAGCACGGCCTGCGCCAAACTGGCGGACCGCTGCAAAAGCCGCGTGCGCATCCTGGGCTGCGGCCTGGTAGCAGGCGCAGCGGGCGGCGCGGTGTACATCTGCATGGGCCTTTTGATGGGCAACGCATTTTTGACGATTTTGCAGTCCGTGTTGGTATCGATGGCCGTGGCGCTGGTGGCTTCGATGGTATGCCTGGGCTCCACCCCCATTTGGGAGCAGGGCTTTAAGATTTTAACACCGATGAAGCTCATGGAGCTTTGCAACCCCACCAACCCCTTGCTGCACCGTCTTTCGATGGAGGCCCCCGGCACCTATCACCATTCCATCATGGTGGGCAATCTGGCAGAGGCGGCTGCCGAGGCGGTGGGGGCGGACCCGCTGCTGGCGCGCGCGGCGGCCTACTACCACGATGTCGGCAAGCTGAAGGCCCCCGCCTTTTATGCGGAAAACCAGCCGCAGGATATGCCCAACCCGCACGATAAGCTGACCCCGCTGGAAAGCGTGCAGATCATCCGCAACCATACCATAGACGGAGAGCGCATGATCCTGGAAGCCGGCATTGCGCCGGAAATCGCGCGCATCGCCCGCCAGCACCACGGCACGACGCTGATGTATTATTTTTACAATAAGGCCAGGGAAAACGACCCAAACACGGACCCCAGCCTATTCCGCCACAACGGCGGCAAGCCCACCACCCGCGAAGCCGCGCTGATCATGCTGGCGGACGCCACCGAGGCGGCCACCCGTGCCGGCGGCGCTGCCGGCGATTATAAGCGTACGATGGAAAAGATCATCCAGCAGCGCTACGACGACGGGCAGCTGGATCTGGTGGATTTCACCTTCCAAGACCTGAACACCATCGCCCGCGCATTTGAGTCCGTGCTGCGCGGCATGTACCATCAGCGCATCCAGTATCCGGACGTAAGGCTGAAACGCGCCCGCATGGAGGAGGAAAGCAGCCAATGAAGCAAGTACAGATCGACAATTTACAACGCATTGTTCCCTTTGATACCCAAATGAGGGGCAATATGACCCAGGCGGTGCAGTCGGTGTTTTATACGGTAAAGGGCGTCACAGCGCCGCTAGAGGTGCAGATATCGCTCATTGGCCCCCGCGCCATGCGCCGGCTGAACCGCGAAAGCCGAAACATCGATAGGGAAACAGACGTGCTCAGCTTTCCGTATTTGAATTGGGAGGGCGCCACCCCCGGCGATTTTACCACCTTGGCGGAGCCGCCCATGGTCAATATGGAAACCGGGCGCATCCTCATGGGGGATATTGTCATTTCCATGCACCGCGCAGCAGAGCAGGCGGAGGAATACGGCCACAGCCTGATGCGCGAGGTGTGCTTTTTGGCAGTGCATGGCGCGCTGCATCTTTTGGGGTACGATCATATGACCCCGGAGGAGGACGCGCGCATGCAGGAGATTGCACAAAAAATTTTAAGCACTTTGGGCATTTTTCGTGATTGATTCGTTGTATCTTTTCGCCGTTTATGCTAAGATAATGCCAATAGGAGTCTCTGTATGAGCCAATTCGTTTCAGGATTCGCGGCCGTGATCGGCCGGCCCAATGTGGGCAAATCCTCTTTGATCAACACAATGGTGGGGGAAAAAGTCGCCATTGTTTCCGATAAACCACAGACCACGCGCAACCGTATCATGGGCGTGGTCAACGGGGCAGGGTACCAGCTCGTTGTGCTGGATACGCCCGGCATCCAAAAACCGAAAAACAAGCTGGGGCGCTATATGGAAGGGGCGGTGCGCCATAGCTTAACGGACATTGAAGCAGCCTTGGTCGTTGTGGACGGCGCCAAAGGATTGGGCAGCCGCGACGAGGAGGCGCTGTTTCGGGCTACGCACTGCGGCGTGCCCGTCATCGCTGCGCTCAACAAGATAGACCTGGCGCAGCCAGAACAAATCCGCTCCCTGTCGGCCCGGCTTGCCGCCTATCCAGGCGTAAGCCATGTGTGCCCGGTATCGGCAAAGACCGGCGCGGGGCTGGCGGACCTTTTGCATACGCTGCGGGCGCTGCTGCCGCCCGGCCCGGCTTATTTTCCGACCGACGTTGCTTCGGATATGCCGGAATCGTTCCTTTGCTGCGAAATCATCCGTGAAAAGCTCTTGCACAATTTAAGAGACGAAGTGCCCCACGGCATTGGGGTAGAGCTGGAAAAATTCATGGAACGCGAGGACGGCGTGGTGGAGATCCACGCGCTGATCTACTGCGAAAGGCAGAGCCATAAGGGCATTGTCATCGGCCACCGGGGCGCGATGCTCAAGCGCATCGGCAGCCAAGCGCGCGGGGAACTGGAAGATTTTTTTGGGACAAAGGTATTTTTACAGCTCTTTGTCAAGGTACGGGAGGATTGGCGAAATTCTCCCTCCGCGCTCAAGGAACTGGGCTACGAATAAGCCCATCTCCCGTTTTCTTCCCATTTTGCAGCCTTTTTGAATCAGAGTTTTTCGCCTGCTGTTTGCCAACTGTTGGCAGATCTGCAAGGCATTGCCATAGACGCGCCGCCCATTCCCGGGCAAGCTAACCAAAAACCTATTTGGCCGGGGAGGCGCATAGACATGAAGCAGACCGATCTTTCCCGCTGGCAGCAATTCTGCCGCACCGGGCGCGTTATGGATTATTTGCTGTATAAAAAATCCACAGAACCCATAGAGGAACCTACATGCAACAAACCGTATTTGCCGTAGTGGCGCAAGCTGTGAATTACCGTGATCATGACCGCATTTTAACGCTCGTTACCCGCGAGCGCGGCACGGTTACGGCCACGGCGCGGGGCTGCCGCAAGCCGCAGAGCAAGCTGATGAGCTGCGCCCAGCCCTTTGTCTACGGTGAATACGAGCTGGCGGAGGTAAAAGGCAGATGGTACGTGAAAAGCTGCCAAGTCCGCGAAATTTTTTATAATCTCCGGATGGATCCTATGATCCTGACGGCTGCGGGGCAGGCCGTGCGCGCCGCCCGTGAATTTGCCAACCCGGAGGAGGAGAACGCCAAGCTGTTTACGCTGCTGCTGCTGACGCTGGCCCGCCTGTGTGAGGCAAAGGCGGACCCGGTCGCGGTTCTGGCGTTTTATTTGGCAAAGCTGTTGGCGTTTGCTGGCTTTTGCCCGGAAACGGAGGCATGCGTGTGCTGCGGGGCGGAGGAGGCCCTGGATTGGTTTGACGGCGAATCCGGTGGCGCTGTATGCCGCCATTGCGCCAAGCACCTGCCCACCGCAAAGCCGCTGAGCAGCGCTTGCCGGCGCATGCTGGGCCGTATGGCGCAGGCGCCGTCCGCAGGCTATCCGGCGCTGCTTTCGCAGCTACTGCCTGTGGCGGAGGAGGCGTATGCGCATCTATTGCGTTCGTATGCCGCCACAGCCGCCAAGCCCCTGCCGCATCTGCATACGCTGATGCCGTCTGCCACCGCGCAGAAAGGCTCGCTCGTTTGACTTTGAAACGCAAAGAGGCGTTTTGGATTTTATATTTTCTTTTTAGAAAAGGGGGCAAAGGGAATGAAACAATACGTTTTCACCTTTGAACAAGGAAACGCGAACATGCGCCAGCTATTGGGCGGCAAAGGCGCCAACCTGGCCGAAATGACCGGCCTGGGCCTGCCCGTTCCGCCGGGGTTCACGATTTCCACAGAAGCATGTAACAGCTATTACGAAAACGACAAGACGCTGGATGAAGAGATCACAGCGCAGGCCATGGCGGCCCTGGAGGGCCTGGAGAAAAAGACGGGCAAGGGCTTTGGCGATGCGAAAAACCCGCTGCTGGTGTCGGTGCGTTCCGGCGCTGCGGTCTCCATGCCAGGCATGATGGATACCGTGCTCAACCTGGGCCTGACCGACGAAACGGCCCGCGGCATGGCGGAGGCCACGCAAAACCCGCGGTTTGCCTACGATTCCTACCGCCGGTTTATCCAGATGTTCGCCAACGTGGTGATGGAGCTGGATATGACGCCGTTTGAGGCCGCCTTGGAGGCCGCCAAACAGGCGCAGGGCGTAAAGCTGGACCGCGACCTGAGCGCCGAAAGCCTGATGGAATTGGTCAAAACCTATCAGGGCCTGTATGAAAAGGCGACGGGCAAGCCCTTCCCGCAGGACCCGAAAGAGCAGCTGGTCCGCGCCATCGAGGCGGTGTTCCGTTCTTGGAATACGCCGCGCGCCAATTATTACCGCCAGCTCAACGACATCCCGTCTACCCTGGGCACGGCGGTCAACGTGCAGTCCATGGTCTTTGGCAATATGGGCGACGATTGCGGCACCGGCGTGGCCTTTACCCGCAGCCCCTCTACCGGGGAAAATAAATTTTACGGCGAATATCTGATGAATGCCCAGGGCGAGGATGTCGTGGCCGGCATCCGCACCCCGCAGCATATCGACCAGCTGAAAAACGATATGCCGGAAGCGTACGAAACGCTCATCGGCATCGCGCAAAAGCTGGAATCGCATTTCCATGATATGCAGGATATCGAATTTACCATCGAGCGCGGCAAGCTGTATATGCTGCAAACCAGAAACGGCAAGCGCACCATGCAGGCGGCGCTGCAAATCGCGGTGGATATGGTGGAGGAAGGCAAGATCGGCCGCGACGATGCGCTCTTGATGATCGACGCCAAGCAGATCAACACCATTTTGCATCCCACCTTTGATGAAAACGCGCTAAAGCAGGCGGCGCCTGTGGCGGTCGGCCTGCCCGCTTCGCCGGGCGCAGCCACCGGGCAGGTATATTTCTCTGCCGAGGAAGTGGAAAAGGCGGCCGCCGACGGCCAGGCCTGCATCCTTGTGCGCACAGAGACTTCGCCGGAGGATATCCAGGGCATGAACAAGGCCAAGGGCATCCTTACCGCCAGAGGCGGGATGACCAGCCACGCCGCCGTGGTATGCCGCGGTATGGGCCGCTGCTGTGTGGCGGGCTGCAACGATATTTTCGTTGATGAAGAGGAAGGCTTTTTCCGTACCGAGGAGGGCCGTATCTTCAAGCGCGGCGATTGGATCTCGCTGGACGGCAATACCGGCCGCGTGTACGGCGAGCAGCTGCCCACCGTGCCCGCCAAGATCAGCGGCAATTTTGAAACCATCATGCAATGGGCGGACGATTACCGTACCATGGGCGTCAGAACCAACGCCGATACCCCGCGCGACGCCCAGGCGGCCCGTGATTTCGGCGCCGAGGGCATTGGCCTGTGCCGTACCGAGCACATGTTCTTTGATGCAGAGCGCATCGCCTCCATGCGGCGCATGATTTTGGCGGACAACGAACGCCAGCGCAAAGCAGCGCTGGAAGAGCTGCTGCCCATGCAAAAGCAGGATTTCAAGGCGCTGTATAAGGTCATGGGCGGCCGCCCGGTCACCATCCGCCTGTTGGACCCGCCGCTGCATGAATTTATCCCCAAGGAAGAGGAAGAAATCCGCGCGCTGGCCGAATCCATGGGCGTAACGTTTGAAGAGCTCAACGATAAGGCCATCTCCCTGCACGAGACCAACCCCATGCTGGGGCATAGGGGCTGCCGGCTGGCGGTTACCTATCCGGAAATTGCGCGCATGCAGACCACGGCCATCATGGAAGCGGCCATCGAGGTATGCGAAGAAGAGCGCGTGATGATCCAGCCGGAAATCATGATCCCGCTGGTGGGCGAGGTCAAGGAGCTGGCGTTTGTCAAAAAGATCGTCAAGGATACGGCGGAATCGGTTATCAACCGCATGGTGCACCGCATCCCGTACCTCATCGGTACGATGATGGAAATTCCGCGCGCCTGCCTCACGGCGGACGAGATTGCCAAGGAAGCGGAGTTCTTCTCCTTCGGCACCAACGACCTTTCGCAGATGACCTTCGGCTTCTCCCGCGACGACGCGGGCAAGTTCCTGCCGGATTACTTTGAATTCAAGATCTTTGAGCAGGATCCGTTTGCCTCGGTGGATGTTAAAGGCGTTGGCAAGCTCATGCAGATGGCGGTGCAGATGGGCCGCGAACAGCGTCCCAACATCAAGCTGGGGATCTGCGGCGAGCAGGGCGGCGATCCCAAGAGCGTCGAGTTCTGCCATAACATCGGGCTGACATATGTTTCCTGTTCTCCGTTCCGCGTGCCCATCGCCAGGCTCGCGGCGGCGCAGGCAGCCATCCGCCAGAAACGGTTCTAAGCATACACTGCAAAAAGCACGCCATACAGGCGTGCTTTTTTGATTGACAGCATATCAAAGGGTTGCTATGGTAAAAGCAGAATTATACCGAATGAAAACAATGCCAAACGGCAAGCGAGGGGGACGTATGAAACTAAAAGCTATATGGGTACTGGGATGTTTGGCGGCTTGCGCGCTGGCGCTGACGGGCTGCGCAAAGCCCGGCTTGGCCGGTACAAGCTGGCAAGCCTCCAGGGTGGAATTGGACACCGGCGGCACCGTAAACGGGGAGGATGCTTTTATCATCTCCGGAGAGATGTCCCTGGCGTTTTTGGATGACATGCGCTGTACGCGCACCGACTGGCGGGGAACGGTTGAGGGCGCCTATACCTTAGAGGGCGATACGCTCACGCTGACGTTGGACGGCAATGTTACCGAATGCACCTACAACGGCAAGGAAATCGGCATCGGCCCGGATAAGATCGGCCTAACAACATATCTGACAAGGATAGATAAATAAATGCGAAAGAGCAGATCATGGGATGTGCTCTTTTTCATTGACAAAGCGCATACGATTCTTTATGATGAATATAAATAAATTATGCCGTAATTTTGACAAACACGGCAGAAAAAGTATGCATTTGTGTTCTATGCATTTTAGAGAGAAAAATGGTAAACGCCGCTTAAAAGAGCGAATTTTCACTGAAAAAAGTGCTGTATGGAAATGCTTATTTTTTGCTTCGGCAAATTAAAAAAGGGAGGAAACTTCAATGAAAAAGAAATTGGCCTTACTTCTGTCTTGCATGGTGCTGTGCGCGCTGGTGTTGGTTGGCTGTGGCGGCGGCGGAAACGCCTATGCAGGTACGACCTGGGAGCTGACCCGTGCCGAGGCTTATGGCGTGACGATGGAAGGCGATGCGCTGGCGTCCATGGGCGACCTGGGCATGGAGTTTGTCGATGATACCACCGTCAAAATGTCTTTGATGGGCATGTCCATAGAGGGAACCTATACTGTGGAGGGCAATACGGTAACCATCGAGTATTTCGATCAGCCGATTGCTTTTCAGCGCAACGGAAACCAGCTGTCCGCCGAATATGACGGCGAAGCCATGGTATTGGAAAAAGAATAAAAAAAGCCCGTGCTTACGGGCTCTTTTTTATAGCGGAAATGTGCGTCAGCTTAAAAGATCATCGATGGATACGCCGAGCGCTTCGGATAAAATGACCAGCTCAATATCCGTGACAAACCGTTCGCCGTTTTCAATCCGCCGGATAAAATGATTGTCTACATCATATCCCATAGCCTGGATCTTCGCGGCTAACTTGTATTGAGACATTTTCTTTGCCAAACGATATTGTTTTACCTTTTTGCCAGAGATATTGTTGCGGCCGTCTGGGGCTTTGATTTTGAACATGCTATCTCCTAAAAATATTGAATGGTATTTACTATTTCCTTCAGTGTATGCTAAGATAAGGACGAATATGTTATATACTATTCAACATCTGTAAAGGAGATTTGTCTTTATGAAGCCGGATTGGAGAGAAGACCAAATGTGTGATATCGCATTTGATATGTTTTTGGAAGATTCTAAATACGATGAAACGAAAAATGCGATCTTTACACTGATGCATAAGGCCTTTTTGGAAGGGTTCAAGGCGGGGAAGATGGCGTCCGAATCGATAGACCGCATGTCCATGTACTATAAAGGTAGGATCGACGCCAGAATTGCCAATGCTGGCTTTGCAGAGAAGGCAAATGGTCAAAATAACATAGATTAAGACAGAAAAATACAACAAAAATAAAAAGCAGGACGGCCGTCCTGTTTTTTTATGCCTGAAAACGAAAAATTATTTGGCCTTTAGCCCCAAAAGGTAATCTACGCTTACCCCGTAAAGCTGCGCAAGCTGAATCAAGAGGGGGGCCGTCCATTCGATCTTGCCCGTCTCATATTGCGAATAGGTATTTTGCGCCATATGCAGCTTTTGTGCAAGCTGAGTTTGAGTTAGATGATTCTGCTCACGCAGAGCACGGATATTTTCGTAAATCATAGTATCACCAAGCACCAGTATGGTTCATTTTTTTCGGTTTGGATAGCTATTATCTTGAATATAGATAGCAAAAAATAGATGGTAAATACAGGAAAACTATTGATATTTCAGCACTTCTTCCAGGATTTGTCAAAAACGCCCTGCATTTTCCTACCCCAAAAAGCAAGGAACCCCGAAAATCAAAATTTTTTGAGTATAGATTGGCCTATGGCAGCGAAAAACGCATGACGAAAGCTGCTGAAAACCGCTTTTTGTAAAAAGTCAAGAATTTTTTGATGCAATTTTTGAAGAAAAAAAGGGATTTTCCCTTTTATGGAGAAACTATTAAATACAACAGGATTTGGAGGTGGTACGCTTTGATTTCCATTCGGGAGCAAACCGAGGCGGATCAGGATAAGATCTTATCCCCCTTTGCCACAAGGGCCGCGCAGTCCAAAGGGCGCAGGCGGCCGGAAGCGCCGTGCCCCATCCGCACCTGCTTTGCCAGGGACCGGGACCGCATTCTGCACTCCAACTCCTTCCGCCGGCTAAAGCACAAAACACAGGTGTTCATTGCGCCCAGCGGAGACCATTTCCGCCAGCGCATGACGCATACGCTGGAGGTTGTGCAGATCGCGCGCACCATCGCGCGGGCGCTGCGCCTCAATGAGGACTTGACAGAGGCCATCGCCTTGGGGCACGACTTGGGGCATACCCCGTTCGGGCATACCGGCGAACGGGTGCTGAACCGGCTGAGCAGCCTGGGCTTTGCGCACAATCAGCAGAGCCTGCGGGTGGTGGAGTTTTTAGAGCGCGACGGCAAGGGGCTGAATCTGACCTGGGAGGTCAAGGATGGCATTGTCAACCACCGCAGCGCCTGTACGCCCGCAACGCCGGAAGGGGCGATCGTGCGCCTGGCAGATAAGATCGCGTACGTCAACCACGATGTACAGGACGCCATTTGGGCGGGGGACCTGACGATGGAAAGCCTGCCGAAGCACTGTGTAGAGGCGCTGGGGCGCACCAACAGCGAGCGCATCAACGCGCTGGTGGTGGATGTGATCCGCCATTCGCATGACGGCGTGGTGCAGCAGTCCGCCCATATGGCAAAGATCATGGGCGATCTGCGCGCGTTCCTCTTTGCCAATGTATACGAGGGCCCGCACCAGACGGAGCAGACCCGGCGTGCCGAGCGCATGATTGAGGGCCTTTACACCTATTATATCGGCCAGGCGGGCAGTTTGCCGGCCGAATATGAGCACATCGCAGAGACGCAGTCCCGCGAGCGGGCCGTGATGGATTATATCGCCGGCATGTCGGATAACTTTGCCGTGCGTCAGTTTTTGAGCATTTATGTGCCGGGCGAGGTGGAGCCGTATGTTGGATAACGCCGCGCCGGCAGGAAAGGAGGGCGTATGGCCGGGCATTTTACCGATGAATTTTTAGACGAAGTACGGGCGCGCAACGACCTGGTACAGATCGTTTCGCAGTATGTGCCGCTGCAGCAGAAAAGCCGGCGCTACTGGGGCTGCTGCCCATTCCATAGCGAAAAAACGCCCTCGTTTTCCGTGGATCCGGACAAGCAGTTTTACTATTGCTTCGGCTGCCATGAGGGCGGCAATGTCATCCACTTTATCATGAACATGGAAAAGATGACATTTCCCGAAGCCGTGCAGTTTTTGGCGGAAAAGGCCGGCCTGCCCCTGCCGCAGACCGGGCAGGACAGCCGGGCCTACCAGGAGAAAAAGCGCAGAAAGCAGCGCTTGTATGAGGCGCTGCGCCAGGCGGCGCTGTTTTACCACCGCCAGCTTTCCACAGACGGCGCGGCGCACGCCAGGGCTTATTTGGAAAAGCGCGGGCTGACGCAAAAGGAGGTCAAGCATTTTGGCCTGGGGTACGCGCCCAAGGAATGGCAGGGCTTGACCGACCATCTAACAGCCCAGGGCTTTACGCTCAAAGAGCTAAGCGACGCGGGGCTGGCTGTGGTCAAGGGCGAAAAGAAATACGATTTTTTCCGGGACAAGCTCATCTTTCCCATCATCGACCAGCAGTCGCGTGTGCTGGGCTTTGGCGGCCGTCTGCTGTCCGGGGATGGCCCCAAATACATCAACACCGCCGAAACGCTGGTGTATAACAAGCGGGAAATGCTCTACGGCCTGAATTTTTATCGGCAGTTCGGCAAGGAACGCGAGCTGTTTATGACCGAGGGCTATATGGACTGTATCTCCGTTTCCTCGTTCGGCTTTCCCAACGTGGTGGCCTCGTTGGGCACGGCGCTGACCACCGGGCAGGTGCGCCTATTGCGCCGCTTTGCCGATACCGTCTATTTTGCCTACGACGGCGATGCCGCCGGGCAGAACGCCACCCTGCGCGGGCTGGATATTGCCGAAAAGGAGGGCGTGGCGGTGCGCGTGCTGGTGCTGCCGGACGGGCAGGACCCGGATGAATTTTTGCGCAGCCGGGGCGCGTCTGCGTTCCGTGCGCTCAAGGAAAGCGCGCTGACGCTGACGGAATGCAAGATACAGGCGCTTACAAAAGCCTTCGATATGCAGACGGAAAACGGGCGCACGGCCTTTGCGCAAAAGGCGGCGGCGCTGCTAAGGCCGCTGTCGCCGGTGGAGCGGGAGCGGTACGAGCGGTACATTGCCAAGGCATCCGGCTTTGCGGTGGAGACCATCCAGCAGCAAGCGCAGAGCGCTAAGGCCCCCAAAGCCGCAGCCCCGCCAAAGCGCCGGGAAGCGCCGGCGGAAAAGGAGCAGGGCGTGGCAGTCCAGGAGCGCGTGCTGTGCGCGCTGGCGGAGGACGCGAAAACCGCCGTACAGCTTCTGCCGCTTTTGCGGCGAGAGGATTTTACCGACCCGCTTTTGCAAACGCTATACATAAAATCGCTGGAGCTGTGCGCCAAGCAGGAGCTTTCGCCGGCCGCGCTTTTGGCGTCGGTACAGACGCCGGAGGACGCCAAGCGCGCCGCGCAGTGGTTCGTGCATACGCACGTAGAGCCGCCGGATGTGATGCTGGATTATCTTTGCACCTTAAGGGTGCAGACCCTGCTGCGGGAAAACGAGCAGCTCTCTAAGCAGCCGGGCGACGATATCCGGCGGGCCGCGCAAACCATTTCACAAAACACACACCTGATCGCAGCGCTGAAGCAGAAAAACAGCGATGCGGCGTCCAAGATAGAATACCTTCGTAGGGGGAAACAGTAATGGCAGAAACCAAAGCAAAGCAATCCAAGGACCGTGTAGACGAAATCATCGCCACCGGTAAGCATAAGGGCGTTTTGACCCATGATGAGCTCAACCAAACGCTGACGGATGAGGAGATGGAGCCAAGCCAGCTGGAAAACATCCTAAACGAGCTGGAAAAGCGCACCATCAAGGTCGTAAAGACTTTGCCGGACGATCTGGAGCCGGATGCCAAGGAGCTGGCGGAGGAAGAGGTCATCACAGAGCAGGAGCTGGCCTCGGACTATATCCCGGATACCGTCAACATCGACGACCCGGTGAAAATGTACCTAAAGGAGATCGGCCGCGTGCCGCTGCTGTCCGCCACGGAAGAAATCGAGATCGCCAAGCGCATGGGCGAGGGCGACGAGCGCGCCAAGCAGCAGCTGACAGAGGCCAACCTGCGTTTGGTGGTCTCCATTGCCAAGCGGTATGTGGGCCGCGGCATGCTGTTTTTGGACCTGATCCAGGAGGGCAACCTGGGGCTGATCAAGGCGGTGGAAAAATTCGATTACCAAAAGGGCTATAAGTTCTCCACGTATGCCACCTGGTGGATCCGCCAGGCCATCACCCGCGCCATCGCGGACCAGGCCAGAACCATCCGCATCCCGGTGCATATGGTGGAAACCATCAACAAGCTGATCCGCGTGACGCGCCAGCTTTTGCAGGAATACGGGCGCGACCCGCAGCCAGATGAGATCGCCAAGGAAATGGGCATCTCGGAGGAAAAGGTGCGGGAGATCATCAAGATTGCCCAGGAGCCGGTTTCGCTGGAAACCCCCATCGGGGAAGAGGAGGACAGCCACCTCGGCGACTTTATCCCGGACGACGAAGCCCCCGCGCCGGAGGAAAGCGCAGCCATCACCATCTTGAAAGAACAGCTGACCGAGGTGCTGGATACCCTGACCCCGCGTGAGGAAAAGGTGCTGCGCCTGCGCTTTGGCCTGGATGACGGCAGGGCCCGTACCTTGGAGGAGGTAGGCCGGGAATTCAACGTGACGCGCGAGCGCATCCGCCAGATCGAGGCCAAGGCGCTCCGTAAGTTGCGCCATCCCTCCCGCAGCAAAAAGCTGCGCGACTTTTTGGACTAAAGTACGCCATGAAAAAACGCCAAGCAAACGCTTGGCGTTTTTCTATACCACTAGGGCTGGCAGCGCTGGCATGGCTCATAGCCTTGGCCAATGAGCGTTTCACGGCTGCCGGTAAAGGTCTGCTTGTTTTTTTCGCTCATATCCTGGACGCTTTGGCAGCCCGGCTTGTGAAATTTTTTCGTGCTGGTGTTGAGAATATATACAGGGCCCACCTCGCTTGTCTGCTGCGGGGTGGGGGTTGCCGCTGCCTCGGTGCTGCTGCCGTCGGCATAATCGATGGCCACGCCGGGCTGCACGTTGTAGCAAAATACGCAGAAGCGCACGCCGTCTCCGCCATCCTCGGTTGAAAGCGCTTCCATCAAAACGCCGCGGGCAACCAGCTCCTCCCCAATAAATACAGGCGTGACCCGATAGAGCACGGGACGGCCGGTGCCCTCCACATACGACGCCACCTGGTTTTCAAAGGGCAGCATGCCTTCGGTATTCAGGTAGCGTGTGCCGGTGATCAGGTTTTGCGTGTTGGCATTTTCCGCTGTCAGCTGGTAGCCGATCAGGTGGCAGCGGTTGTATAGATACTGCCCGTCCACAAAGCTGTACCGCACCGTTTGCCAGCCGCTGGGGCGCACCATGCCGATGCTGCCGCGCTCCTCTGTGGGCATGGTGCGGGGGCTGACCAGCGCCATCGCTGCGCCGCAGCGCCCCAAATCATCCAGCTCGGCATACGATTCCTCCTGGATAGGGGCCATATCCTCTTCGGTGAAAAAGGGCTGGTTGCCGTTGATGACGGCATACGGCTCGCCGGCATACGCGGGCACGGCAGCATATTCGAAATGATCTGCCTGCGGGGCGGCCGTCTCAGCCGTATTGGATGCAGGCGGAGCCTGCACGGGGCTGCATGCTGCGCCAAACAGCGTACAAAGCAGAACCAGCAGCGAGAGCAGCGAGGATTTTATCCTTCGTTTCATACAAGAGCACCTCCGGCGCCAGGGAAATCAGAATCTATTTTTAGTATAGCATACCGCGACCCGCCATGCGCTTTTTCGCAGGCGGGCCTTGCGCCGGAAAAAAAAAGATGCTATAATAAAGCCACATTTGAATCAAATGTCTTCAGGGCGGGGTGAAATTCCCCACCGGCGGTATAGCCCGCGAGCCTTTTGGCAGACCCGTTGTAATTCCGGGGCCGACAGTACAGTCTGGATGAAAGAAGATATGCGCAAAGAGTCTCGCCCTTTTTTACGTGCACGAAAGGCGGGATTTTTTAATTTCTCCATATCTTCGGTTAGGAGAAACATGAACACGATTACAGCCAAACACACCCCTTTAACGCAGACCCGCACCCTTGTCAGCATGGCGATGCTGACAACCATCGCCTACCTCTTGGCCTTTTTGGAATTTCCTGTGCCGCTGACGCCTTCGTTTGCGATGATGGATCTTTCCGATCTGCCGGCCTTGATAGGGGCCATGTCCATCGGGCCGGGGGCCGGCGTTGCCATCGAGCTGGTGAAAAACGCCTTGCAGCTGTTGGGCACCGCCACCGGCGGCATCGGCGAATTGGCCAATTTTCTCATCGGCGCGTCGTTTGTCTTTACCGCCGGCATGCTGTATCACAAAGCGCATTGGAAGGGCTGGCAGGCCTGTGTGCTGGGCGCTGTGGTGATGGCGGCCGTGGCGGCGTTGGCCAACTACTTTATCCTGTTTCCTATGTTTAATGCGTTTATGCCGATGGATCAGATCATCGCGATGTTTGGAGAGCTTATCCCCTTTATCCATACAAAATTGGATATCATTCTATTCAATACCATTCCTTTTAATCTGATCAAGGGCTTGGCCATTGCGCTGGTGACGCTGCCTGTATATGGCAAGCTGGCGCATGTGTTGAAAACAAACGAGTAGGAGGATAGACAAAGCGATGGACTATCTGGCTTTTTTGCAAAAGGAAATCCATGCCGCCGCCTTTGCCACGCTGGCAGAGGACGGGCGGCCGGAAGTGCGCATCATCGACATTATGCTCTATGACGGCCATAGCCTGTATTTTTTGACGGCCAAGGGCAAGGCGTTTTATCGCCAGCTCATCGAGCAAAAATTTGTCGCCATTACCGGTGAAAAGGGCCGGCGGGCGGTATCGCTGCGCGGCCATGTCCGCGTGGCGGACCCGGCCCTGCTGGATGTGATGTTTGAGGAAAATCCCTATATGAAGGACATCTATCCCGGCGATACGCGGCGCGCGCTGGAGGCGTTTGAGATTTATCAGGCCAGCGGCGAGTATTTTGACCTGACGCAGACGCCGGTGTTGAGGGAGCCCATCGCCATCGGCGCCGGGGAATCTGCCACGGGACGTTGCTACCACATCACAGCGGGCTGCACGGCTTGCGGGCGCTGTATGCCTGTTTGCCCGCAGCGCTGCATCGAGCCGGGCCGTCCATACCGCATCGCGCCGGAGCACTGTCTGCATTGCGGGGCGTGCGCGGCGGTTTGCCCGGCCGGGGCGGTGGTGTTTTGAGGGCGGTTGCCCGCCGCTTGCCGGGTATGGTACAATGAAAACAGCCGAGGGCCTTGCCCCTTGGAAGGACGCTTTAAACGGGGGAGCGGCAAAGGTCTGCTCCCTTTTTATTGGCTGAAGGACAGGGAGGACCGCCCATGAAACCGTTGACAAAGCGCTTGCAGACCGCTTTGGATCTGTTGCCTGCCTGCCGCTTAACGGCGGACATTGGCTGCGATCACGGCATTGCCGCCGAGGCGCTGCTTTGCCAGCGCAAATGCCAAAAGGTGCTGGCCTGCGACATCAGCGCCCCTTCGCTGGAAAAGGCAAAGGCGCGGCTGACGCGGGCCGGCTTGGCAGCGCATGCCGAATTTTTCTGCTGCGATGGGCTGGCAAAGGCCAACGAAGCAGACGGCGCTTTGCTCTTGGGCATGGGTGGGCGCACCATCGTGGAAATTTTGCAAAAGGGCCGCTCGCTCTTGCCGCAGATGCGCGGCCTGGTGGCAGGCCCTGCCGGCCATGCCGAGGCGCTGTACCGGACGCTGCCCGCGCTGGGGCTGCGCGCAGCGGATGAGCGCATCGTCTGGGAAAACGGGCGTTTTTTCCCGCTGGTGCTGCTTGTGCCGGGCGTTCAAGCTCCGCTGTCGGGGGCGGAGGCGGAGCTGGGGCCTGTCAACTGCCAAAGGCGGGACGAGGTAACGCTGCGCTATGCCGCATGGCTGTGCCGGGTGCTGGAAAAAACGCTTCGGGTGCCGGGGGCTTCCCGCACCGCCGCCCACCAGGAGGAGGCAGCCAAACGCCTGGCCTGTCTACACGCTTTTTTGGAGGAAGAGAGATGAAACAATCCATCGCACTGACGGAACTGATGCGCTGTTTGGATGAATTTGCCCCCTTTGCCCTGGCCAGCGGCTGGGACAACAGCGGGCTGCAGATCGGGGATTTTTCCGTGCCCATCACCGGCATTTTGCTGTGTGTGGACTGCACGGAGGCCGTGGTACAGGAGGCGGTGGAAAAGCGCTGTGAATTGATCCTGTCGCACCATCCGCTGCTGTTTCGTCCATTCAAGCAGATCGTGGAGCAGTTTGGCAGCCAGCGCGTCGTGCGCCGGCTGATCCGCCACAACATTGCGCTGGTCAGCACGCATACGAATTTGGATTATGCAGAAAAGGGACTCTGCCTTGCCATGGCCGAAACGCTGGGCCTATCGGAGATACAGCCCGTCATCGGCCCGGGCGGGGAGGATGCCGGCTACGGCAGGTGGGGCTGCATAGAGACCATGCCGCTGCGGGCACTGGCGCAAAGGGCCAAGGAAGCCTTTTCCGCTACCACGGTAAAGTACGCCGGTGCGCCGGATACGCCGGTGCGCACCGTGCTGACCGCTTCCGGCAGCGGGCTCAAGGCAGTGCTGCACCATGCCCTGCAGCTGGGGGTGGATGCGGTGGTTACGTCGGATGTGGCGTACAACGACGCGCTGGACGCCGTGGCAGCCGGCCTGTGCGTGGTGGATGCCGGCCACTTTGATACCGAAAAGGCCTGCTGCGAGGTGTGGAGGCAAACTTTACAAACAAAGTTTGATGCGCTACAATATAGTGTACGGTTATACACTGCACAAAATAGCGTAGATGTGTTCAAACAAGTGTGACAAGGGCCTTACGGCTCTTGTTTTTTCGCCGTAGATAACTTTATGTGAGAGAATTTTGAGGAAAGCAGAGGTGACCTTCATGATCCAATTGGAGCCGCTTTGGAAATACCAAAAGGCAGACCTGGCGCTGTTTCGCTTTGAACGGGGATTGAAAAAATCCGAAACACGGAACAAGCTATTGCAGGTCCGAAACAGAATCATGGAGCAGCAGAACAGCATCAAACGCCTGGAACAGCAGCTGAAAAAGAGCCAGACAGAATGCCGGCGCATTGCAGAGGCGCTGAACACGGCCAAGCAAAAGGCGGAGCAGGTAAACAGCCAGCTCTCTTCCGGCGCATACACCGAGATCAAACAGGTGCGCCAGGCCATCCGCCAGATGGACGAGGCCACAAAGGCCCTAAACGCAGATAAAAAGCTCTTGCAGGATATGGCGCAGATTGCCGGCCGCACGGAAAAGATGGTCAAAGATGCGCGTGCCAAGATGCTGGAGGACAAGGCGGAGTTTGACAAGCTCAAGGTTGTCCACGATGCGGAGCTGGCAAAGGCCACGCCGGAATTGGAGCGCCTGAATGAGGAGGTAAAGGCCATGGAGCCGGATCTGGACAAGGCGCTTTTGGCCAAATATAAACAGATCAAGAAAAACAGGGTAAACCCCATAGCCCTGGTGCAAAACAACCAATGCCAGGGATGCAATATGTCGCTGCCCAGCTTGACGCTGAGCAAGCTCAAAGAGCAAAAGGAACTGGTAGAGTGTGAAAACTGCGGGCGCATCCTGTATGTCCGCGAGGGAAAGGACGAGGAATAAACAAATAAAAATTTGCGAGTAAGCCAGATGGCCGCGGGCGTTTTTGCGTCCGAGGAAAGTCCGAGCTCCACAGGGCAGGGTGCTGGGTAACTCCCAGTGAAGGCGACTTCAAGGAAAGTGCAACAGAGAGATACCGCGACCCCGCGTTGCGCGGGACGTAAGGGTGGAAAGGCGAGGTAAGAGCTCACCAGCGGCTTGGCGACTTGTCCGCTATGTAAACCCCACCTGGTGCAAGGAAATAGGGAGCAGCATGTGGCGGCCCGTCACGCTCCCGGGAAAACCGCTTGAGCGCGCTGGCAACCGCGCGCCTAGATAGATGGCCATCCAATACAGAACTCGGCTTATAGACTTGCTCGCATTTGCTTTTTACGGCCCGCCGCGCAAAAAACGGCGCTGCGGGCCGTCCTTATGAAGGAAAACCGCCGCAGCAAAAGGAATTTTGTTGCGTTCTGGCGGAAAATGGCATATAATCAAATGCTGAAATCCAATGAAAAATACAGGCGCGGGCCCCGTGCCTTTTAGGAGGAGAACCGTTCATGGCATCGACCGTCAAAAAGTTAGAAAAATCCACCGTAGAGCTCCGTCTTACCGTCCCGGCAGACCAATTCAACGCCGCGATGAATGCCGCGTACCAAAAACAGCGCCGGTATTTCAATGTGCAGGGCTTCCGCAAAGGCAAAGCGCCGCGCAGGGTCATCGAGAATTTCTACGGCCCGGACGTTTTTGTCGAAGGTGCAGTCGATGAGGTAGCGCCGAAATTTTTGGAAGAGGCGCTCAAAGAACACGACCTGGAATTGGTAGGCCGCCCGGCTGTTTCCCTGGAGGAGGCGTACAAGCCCGGCCAGGATGTGCCGCTGGTGTTCATCGTAGCCGTGTACCCGGAAGTGGAGCTGGGTGAATACAAAGGCCTGGAACTGGAAAAAATCGATGATACCGTCACCGACGAGCAGGTGCAGGCCGAGGTGGAGCGCGCCCGCGATATGCGTGTGCGCTATATCGAGGTAGACCGCCCCGTGCAGATGGGCGACCGCATCGTGTTTGACTATAAAGGCAAGGCGGATGGCAAATATTTTGAAGGCGGCGAGGCCCAGGGCGCCACGCTGGATATCGGCTCCGGCCAATTCATTCCCGGCTTTGAAGACGGCATGGTAGGCGTGGAAAAGGAAAAGGCCGCGGAGATCCCGGTAAAATTCCCCGAGCAATATCACGCTGAAGAGCTGGCCGGCAAGGATGCGATCTTTGAAGTGCTGGTACACGAGGTGCGCGAAAAAGAGCTGCCGGATATCGACGATGATCTGGCTAAGGATGCCAGCGAATTTGACACGCTGGATGAATGGAAGCAAGATATTAAGGCGAAACTGACAGAGGCAGCCAAGCAGCAGGCTAAGGTTGGCCTGCAAAACCAGGCCCTCCAGGCCGCGGCGGACAATGCCAAGCTGGAAGTGCCGGATGCGATGGTGGAAAGCCAGATGGACAATATCCTGCGCGATTTTGCCCAGCGCCTGATGTATCAGGGCCTGAACCTGGAAGAATACTGCAAGTATACCGGCATGACGCAGGAACAGCTCCGCGAATCCACCCGCAGCGATGCGCTGCGCCGCTGCACCAACCAGGTTGTGCTGGATGCCATCACAAAGGCCGAAGGCTTTACCGCCTCGGACGAGGAAGTGGAGGCCAAGATCGAGCAGTACGCCAAGCAATATAACCAGGATGTAGACACCTTCAAAAAGAACCTGACGGATACCGACCGCACCTACATGGCGGAGGATGTGGCGATTGAAAAAACCCTGGATTTCTTGGTGGACAATGCCAAGATCGTAGAGAAAAAAGAGGCCAAGAAGGCCAAAAAACCCGCAGCCAAAAAGGCCGAGGGAGAGGAAAAGCCCAAAAAGACCACGGCGAAGAAAACCACCGCGAAAAAGCCGGCCGCCAAAAAGGCGGAGGATGCGGAGAAGAAACCCGCCGCCAAAAAACCCGCAGCCAAAAAAGCAGAGGGAGAGAAAAAGCCCGCTGCCAAAAAGACCACGGCCAAAAAACCGGCCGCGAAAAAAACCGTAAAGAAAACGGAGGATGCGGAATAATCTTTAGGGCAAAGGAGGAAACCGTATGAGTTATGTCCCCATTGTCATTGAACAGACCAACCGCGGCGAACGCAGCTATGATATTTATTCCCGCCTGTTAAAGGACAGAATTGTCTTTTTGGATGGCGAGGTCAACGACCACAGCGCCAGCATCATCATTGCAGAGCTGCTGTTTTTAGAGGCAGAGGACCCGGATAAGGACATTATGCTGTATATCAACAGCCCGGGCGGCTCGGTTTCGGCTGGGTTTGCCATCTTTGATACCATGCAGTATATCCGCTGCGATGTTTCCACCATCTGTGTAGGCATGGCGGCGTCGATGGGCGCGTTTTTGCTGGCGGCAGGCGCCATCGGCAAGCGCCGTGCCCTGCCCAATGCCGAAATTATGATCCACCAGCCCTCTGGCGGCGCCCAGGGGCAGGCAACGGATATCGCCATTGTGGCGGATCGCATTGTAAAGACCAAGGCAAAGCTAAACCGCATTTTGGCAGAGCGCACCGGCCAGCCGCTGGAAAAGGTAGCGGCAGATGCCGAGCGCGATTACTATATGGACGCCGAAGAGGCCAAGGCTTACGGCCTGGTGGACGAGATCATCGTCTCCAAGGCAAAGGGAAAGGAGGCGTAAGATGGCAAACGACGAACGCATCAACCGCCCTGTCTGCTCTTTTTGCGGTAAACCGCAGGAGCAGGTGCGCCGCCTGGTGGCAGGCCCCGGCGTATTCATCTGTGATGAGTGCGTAGAGCTGTGTAGGGAGATCATCGAGGAGGATTATTCCGACGCTACCAGCGTAGAGCTGGAAGAGCTGCCAAAGCCGCACGAAATGATGCGCATCCTCAACGAATACGTCATCGGACAGGACGAGGCCAAAAAGAATTTGGCTGTGGCGGTATACAACCACTATAAACGCATCACGGCTCCGCAGAAGGACAACGACGATGTGGAGCTGCAAAAGAGCAACATCGTTATGCTAGGGCCCACGGGATGTGGTAAGACCATGCTGGCACAAACGCTGGCCCGCATTTTGAACGTACCGTTTGCCATTGCGGACGCCACCAGCTTAACGGAGGCCGGCTATGTGGGCGAGGATGTGGAAAATATCCTCTTAAAGCTCATCCAGGCTGCGGATTACGATGTGGAGCGCGCGGAAAAGGGCATCATCTATATCGATGAGATCGACAAGATTGCCCGCAAGAGCGAAAACCCCAGCATCACCCGCGACGTATCCGGCGAGGGCGTACAGCAGGCGCTGCTCAAGATTTTGGAGGGCACAGTGGCCTCTGTGCCGCCGCAGGGCGGGCGTAAGCACCCGCAGCAGGAGTTTATCCAGATCGATACGACGAATGTGCTGTTCATCGTAGGCGGCGCGTTTGACGGCATCGATAAGATCATCGAAGAGCGCACCGGCAAAAAGACCATGGGCTTCGGGGCGGATATCCAGAGCAAAACGGAAAAGGAAATCGGCAATACGCTGATGCAGATTTTGCCGGAGGACCTTTTGAAATACGGCTTGATTCCGGAATTTGTCGGCCGCCTGCCGGTGGTAGTGACCCTGCATTCGCTGGATAAAAACGCGCTGGTCAGCATTCTGACAGAGCCGAAAAACGCGCTGGTCAAGCAGTACCAAAAGCTGCTGGCCATGGATGGTGTAGAGCTTAAGTTTACGCCGGATGCGCTGGAGGCGATTGCGGATAAGGCCATCGAGCGCAAAACCGGCGCCCGCGGCCTGCGCGCCATTTTGGAAGAGACCATGCTGGATGTGATGTATGAGATCCCGTCCCGTGAGGATGTGGGCCTGTGCACCATCACCAAGGAATGCGTTACGGAAAACAAACCGCCGCTGCTGACGCCTGCGCTGCCCAAAGAGGAACAAAAGGCGCTGGGCACGGCCAACTAAACGACACAAAATAGTAAGAGAGCGAGAAATTTCTTCCTCGCTCTTTTTTTTTCTGCGCAATTCGGCAAAAGGCGACAAAGTTTGTGCCCATCCTATGGTTTGCTAAGGCAAGAGAAGGAGCTTTTCTTAAAATCGGCGGGGAAGGGGACACACATGCCGACTATATACGGATACATTCGAGTTTCTACCCGGGCGCAAAAGGATGAAAGACAGTGGCTTTCGCTGCGGCAGGCCGGGGTGGAGAAACAGCATATCTTTGTGGACAAGGCCACGGGCAAGCACTTCAACAGGCCGGCCTACCGGAGGATGCTATGCCGGCTGCGGCCCGGCGATCTGCTTGTGGTGCAGAGCATAGACAGGCTGGGGCGCAATTATGAGGAGATGCTGCGCCAATGGAGGCTGCTGGTGGAGGAAAAGCAGGTGGATGTGCAGGTGCTGGATATGCCCTTGTTGGATACCCGGCGGCGCAAAAACGCGACCACGGCCCTGATGGCGGATATGCTGCTGCGATTGCTCAGCTATATGGCACAGGCAGAGCGGGAGGCCATCCGCAGCCGGCAGGCCCAAGGCATTGCCGCTGCCAAGGCCAGGGGCGTGCGCTTTGGCCGGCCGCGCCTGCCTGTGCCGGAAGGGTTCAAAGGGCTGAAAGCGCAGTGGGAGCAAGGGAAGATCTCTTCCCGACAAGCGGCGCAGCAGCTGCATATTTCGCATCAAACCTTTTTGCGCTGGGCCAAGGAGAAATGAGCGCTGCTCCATATGGCACGCTTTTTGTGACATACGCATAGATGCGCAATCCATACGCCAGACGCATGCTTTTTCCTGCCTTGCGGCCTGGCCCAAAACCTATGAAATTTGGAACATTCTGGAAAATGCGGCAGGAGCATGACGAAAATGAAAAAAATTTTCAGTTTCCAACTATTAGCACTCGCTATGGGGTAGTGCTAACAAAAAAACTGTGTTATACTACAACCGAGATTAAATTAAAGGAGCATGATGATGGAAACAAACACATACCCGCTGCTGCCTTTGCGGGGCATCAATGCGTTTCCAAACCTTACGCTGCATTTCGATGTAGGGCGGGAAAAGTCCGTACAGGCGCTGCGGGCTGCCCTGGAAAAAGAACAGAATCTGTTTTTGACCAGCCAAAAGGATATGGAAGTCTCCAACCCCGAAGAGGCAGATCTATACAGCATAGGAACCATGTGCAAGGTGCAGCAGGTGCTGGCCCTGCCGGGTGATCATATTAGAGTTTTGGTGGAAGGGCTGTACCGCGCGAAGATCGTGCGCGTGTTGGAAACCGAGCCGTATATGCTCATCGAGGCCGAGCAGATCGAGCCGCAGCCCGAGCCGGATGCGCCTACCTTGGAGCAGGAAGCAACCATGCGTGTGCTGCTGGATCTTGTAGAGCAATACGCTTCGCTGTCCGGCAAGCTGTCAAGCGAGGCGCTGACCCAGCTGGCAGAGATCAAACAGCCGGGGCGCTTTACCGATAAGATCGCGCTGGAAACGCTGCTGCATACCGACCAGCGCCAGGCCATCTTGGAAACGGTGGAGGTAGGCGCCCGCATGGAATTGATGATGGGCATGCTAAAGCGCGAAATAGACCTGCTGGCCATGGAAAAGAAAATTCAGCAGCGCGTGCGTGTGGCGGTGGATAAATCGCAAAAGGAATATTACCTGCGCGAGCAGATGAAGGCCATCCAGACTGAGCTGGGCGATGAGGACTCCGCCAAGGAAATAGACGCGCTGCGCGCCAAGGCAGATAAGGTGCAGCTAAGCGAACAGGCGAGGGAAAAGGTGCATAAGGAAATAGACCGCCTGGCGCGCTTGTCGCAAAATTCGCCGGAAGCCGCCGTCTCTCAAACGTATATCGAGACCATCCTAGAATTGCCGTGGGGCGTTCGTACCGAGGATAATTTTGATTTGGACAATGCCCAGCGCACGCTGGATGATGAGCATTTTGGCCTGGATAAGGTGAAAGAGCGCATCATGGAATACCTGGCCGTCTGCCAAAAGAAAAAGGATATCAAGGGGCCGATCCTCTGCTTTGTCGGCCCGCCGGGCACGGGCAAAACCAGCATTTCGCGCTCTATTGCACATGCCATGGGCCGCAAATTCTGCCGGATGAGCCTGGGCGGCGTGCGGGATGAAGCGGAGATCCGCGGGCACCGCCGCACCTATATTGGCGCCATTCCGGGCGCGATTTTGAACCATATCAAGCAGGCGGGCACGGAGAACCCTGTATTTTTGCTGGATGAGATTGATAAGATGTCCAGCGATTTTCGGGGCGACCCTGCCAGCGCTATGCTGGAGGTGTTGGATCCCGAACAGAACAAGACCTTCCGCGACCATTATTTGGAGCTGGATTTTGACCTGTCGCATGTGCTGTTTATCACAACGGCCAACAGCACCGATACCATTCCGCGCCCGCTGCTGGACCGCATGGAGGTCATCGAGGTTTCTTCCTACCTGGAGCAGGAAAAGCTGCAGATTGCCAAGCGTTATCTTGTGCCAAAGCAGGCGAAGGAAAATGGCATTGCATCGGGAGAGATCGAGTTTACCGACGATGCGCTGCTCTCTATCATCCGCCATTACACCGCAGAGGCGGGTGTGCGCGGCCTGGAACGCCAGATTGCCACAGCCTGCCGAAAGGCTGTCAAACGCCTGGTAGGCGGCGAGAAAGCTCCTGTGCGCGTTGCCAAGGAGAACCTGGAGGCGTTTTTGGGGCCGGCACGGTATTTCCACGATAAGGCGCAGCTGAAAAACAAGGTGGGCGTGGCCACCGGCTTGGCCTGGACGGCCATCGGCGGCACGACGCTGCAAGTGGAGGTCTCAACGATGAAGGGCACCGGCCAACTGGAGCTGACCGGCCAGCTCGGCGATGTGATGAAAGAATCCGCCAAAACGGCGGTAAGCTGCCTGCGCACACGCTATCAGGAATACAAACTGGATCCGGATTTTTATCAGCATTTGGATCTACACATCCATCTGCCGGAGGGCGCTACGCCCAAGGACGGCCCCAGCGCTGGCGTAACGCTGGCTACGGCGGTATTAAGTGCGCTGACGGGGCGGCCTGTCAGGGGGGATATCGCTATGACCGGGGAGATCACGCTGCGCGGCCGTGCTGCCATCGAAGAAAAATCCAACGGGCGTTTTCAGATCATCATCACCGAGATCCCCTATATGGTGAACAAAGCGCGCATGATCGAAAACATCGCGGACCTTGTGAAAGAAAAGCGGATC
>OLRX01000461.1_pt1 | contig 37161 bp, 34 predicted proteins | sample 1672991 | NCBI WGS metagenome assembly OLRX01 (sample SAMEA3136744, study PRJEB25190) | human gut metagenome | biome: human gut; feature: human-associated habitat; material: faeces | place: Austria | collected 2013
TTTCCTCCTTAAAATAGTCCTCTGAATCTTTTATTTTTTTTCATAAAGCCTGGGTTGCTGAACTGTTTCATAAGTTTTTTCGCATCCTCATACTTCTTTATCAAACTGTTTATCTTGCTCACAGGCTGTCCGCAGCCGGCAGCGATGCGCTTTCTCCTGCTGGCGTTAAGCACCTGAGGATTTCTCCGCTCTTCCGGCGTCATGGAGTAAATTATCGCTTCCATCTGGCGGAACTCCTGCTCGCTCTTTTCTATGTCGCTGTCGCTGACATTCTTGTTTTTCATTCCCGGCATCATATCCAGCATTTTGCCGATACCGCCCATCTTTTTGACTTGACCCAGCTGTTCGAGAAAGTCTTCCAGCGTGAATTCATTCTTGCGCAGCTTTTTCTCCAGCTTGGCAGCCTGCTCTTCATCAAAGCTTTCCTGAGCTTTTTCTATCAATGAAAGCATGTCTCCCATTCCCAGGATCCTGCTTGCCATTCTTTCGGGGTGGAAAGGCTCAAGGGCGTCGAATTTTTCGCCCACACCCATGAATTTTACGGGTTTGCCGGTCACCTTCTTGGCGGAAAGGGCTGCGCCTCCCCTGGAATCGCCGTCCATCTTTGTCATGATGATTCCGTCTATTCCAAGTTTATCGTTGAATCCCTCCGCGGCGTTGACGGCGTCCTGACCTGTCAGCGCGTCTACTACCAGAAGTATCTCATGGGGCTTTACGGCTTTTTTGACTCTTGCCAGCTCCTCCATCAGCTCTTCGTCTATCTGCAGCCGTCCCGCAGTATCTATGATGAGCACGTTGAAGCCTTTTTTCTCAGCCTCTTTTCTTGCAGCCAAGGCTATATCCTCGGCTTTTCGGTTATCTCTGTCTGTGTACACAGGCACGTCGACGGATTTTCCCACTACTTCAAGCTGGTCTATGGCCGCCGGCCTATATATATCGCAGGCGCAAAGCATTGGCTTTTTGCCGTTCTTCTTCAGATAATTGGCAAGCTTGCCGCATGACGTGGTCTTACCTGTACCCTGAAGTCCCACCATCATCAGCACGGTGAAACCGCTGGGCGAATAAGTCAGCTTGCTTCCTGTACCTCCCATCAGTTCGGTGAGCTGCTCGTTTACGATCTTGATCACCTGCTGTCCCGGGGTAAGGCTCTGCAGTACTTCCTGGCCGAGGCATTTTTCTTTTACATCAGCCACAAATTCCTTGACGACTTTAAAGTTGACGTCGGCTTCCAGCAGCGCCAGCTTGACTTCCCTCATGGCCTCATTGATATCGGCCTCGGAAAGCACGCCTTTGCCTTTCAACTTTTTAAACGTATTCTGGAGTTTTTCCGATAATGATTCGAACGCCATATCTATTCCTCCAAGTCTTTGATTATCGCTTTTATGTTTTCGAGGCGCCCAAGCGGCCGTTTGGCTCGCAGTTCCTCTTCCAGCAAGGCGATTTCTTCTCCGATCAGAGCCAGCGCTCTCTCGGTCTTTAAAAATTTATCCATAAGCTTAAGCTTATCTTCATATTCTTCAAGCGCCTGCTCGGCTTTTTTCAGCGTGTCGTGAACTGCCTGCCGTGAAATTCCAAACTCCTGTCCTATCTCGGAAAGCGAAAGATTTTCTTCGTGATAAAGCGCCATCACCTGCCTCTGCTTTTCCGTCAGCAGAGCTCCGTAGAAATCGTATAACAGGCTTGCTTTAGTTATATCGTCTACCATGACTGCTCCTTTATCCGCTTTCAGGGTTTGTCTGCTGCTGTGCTGTCTCTGCGCTTAGGATTTCTTTGCGTACCTTCGTATGTCTCCATGTATCTGCACGCTGCCTATGCGCGGCTGTTAAGCAATTCAGCTTGACACGTTGACTAGTCTACCATAGTTCAAGATGCCTGTCAAGCTTTTTTGCTTGAAAGATGTTGAGATTCTTGCTTGAAATGTCTTGAAAGCTATGAATGGTTTTGAGAGGACTGCAGCTTTTAATATTAGGAGCTGAAACTCGCAGCATGAAAAGATTCAGTATAGACATTCTCAAAGAAACAGAAGATGCAGTGATCTCGTAAAACATGAATACGGGTTCTCAAGTCCCGTTCTCATTGATTGACATTTATTTTGATATGTGGTATATATTAAGTAGTAAAGGGTTACCGCTTTTGGAATGGCGGTTTGATCCTAAAATAGTTTGTAGGAAAACCGTCAAACATTTAGTTTGGCGGTTTTGCGTTATTTATGCTCTCTGTAGAGAGCAATAACGGCTGTAAGCAATATCAATAACTGAATCAAATCAGTCAAAGTTGTGTACATAAGCCCCACCTCCCTCCCTGGGAAGTGACCAAACCGCCAAGCGGCAACCCTTGGTGCAAAACCCTCTTCCGAGGGTAATTACCTTGGTTATATTGCGCTTTGATTTTTCTTCGCTAATATGTTTTCGCCATCTATTATACATCACTCGTATGTATATGTAAATATTTTAAAGTAAGAATTTTACATATACTTTCCGAACGCTAAATGGTGCTATGACAGATTTATTAAAATTAAGACCATAACGTAAAAAATAGCTGCAATACGGATGAACCGTATTGCAGCTTAGCATTTTAAATTCTGTCTTTGTCTATCCAGCCGGTGACCTGGCCGGTAACTCCCACCCTCGATTTGAGATTGGTTATCCTCATTCTATTTTTAACAACCACACCGTCCCAGAGATAATAAGTTCCGGTAACGTGGGTAGAAGGTACTTTGCTGGTAGACGCAGCGTAAAGAGGTGCGGCTGCCAGTTTAACCGCGGCACCCTTGGAATAGTCCTTACCTGTCGGCTTCACCGTTGATGATGAACTGCCGGAGCCTGACGAACTTCCTCCTGAAGAGCTTGCGCTTCCTTCTTCTTTAAATTTAACACCGAAGTAATTGCATATACCCTTAGCCAGAGCCTTTCCCACCATCTCGGGATTGTGGATAAATTCGTCGCAGTCTTTCTGATTGGTGTGGAAACCAAGTTCGCAGTACATCGACTTGGCCGACGGCGCATTTATCTCATAGAGGTCAGTACGCTTTGCGAACTTCGCTTTCAGTTTTCCCGGGTAAACCTCTTCTACATAAGGCGCTACGGCGTTGAAAATCTTACGGTAAGCATCATTGTCCCTGTAAAACATGAACATCAGATATCTGGCCGATTCGTTGCTGAAAGCGTTGGTGTGGATAGGAACATGAAGCACGGCTTTTTTCGAGTCAGACTCGCTGCACCTTGCTGCCATGCTCTGTGTCGTCTTTGCTATCACTACGTCAAATCCGTTGTTCTTGAGGTGTCTGGCACATACTTCTGCGATAGGGCGGGTATGCTTATCCTCATAACAACCTGATTTTTTGCATTTATTGGCGCCCGTGCCGTGATTGGACGGGCTTAGATATATCAGTTTTGCCATAATTTCTCCTTTCTGTCTGCGCCTGGCGCGCTTTTACAATATATGCTTTATGCTATGTGACTTGTGTGCCGCGAAAAATCCCAAGACATAGCTTGTGTGCCGCGGAAAATCCCGGTCTACAAGACTACTTTGTCCTCCTCTAGCAATAAGCTACTATGTAAGGAGGCATATTTTCATGGGCGCCGCCGCTTCCCGCCGCAGCTGCCGTCGCAGTAACGGTATGGGAATGAGAACCCCTTGACGTGTACCCCAAAAAGTAGAGAGGAAAATGTGATAAAATAGAAAAAGAACGGAGGTACACAATGTCAAGTAAGTCCTACAAAAGAGAAATGAAATTGAAAGTAGCAAAAGAAGCAATCAGGCCTGAAAACACCCATATGGAACACATCATAGCAGAAAAATACGGGATAATGCCATGGACAGTAACGAGGTGGAAAAAGGAATATCTTGAAGCCGGAGAAGAGGCCTTTAAAAGAAAGCGAAAGAAAAGCGTCAGAGAAATCCAACTGGAAAAAGAAGTCGCAGAACTAAAACAAGAGGTAGAAATATTAAAAAAAGCAGCGGCCTTCCTTGCAAATGTAAAGCACGAATAAAGTACCAATTCATCTATGAAAACAAAGATGAATTCAGTGTTTGCAAGATGGCTAAAGTGCTTAAAGTGTCACAGAGCGGATATTACAAGTGGGTAAGCAAAAGCGAAAAGAAAGGTGATAAAGACGAGGCATTAAGGCGACAGATCATAGACATATTCATAGAATCAAGAGGCAGCTACGGAAGTAAAAAGATCACAAGGAAAGTAAACGAGAAAGCAGAGAAAGCAGTCAATCACAAGAGAGTAGAGCGAGTGATGAGGGAAAATGGCTTGTTTTCAAAGACGAAGAAGAAGTATATACAAACAACAGATTCAAGGCACAGCGAAGAGATAGCAGAAAACCTTTTAAAAAGGGACTTTACAGCGAAAGCACCAAACGAGAAGATGGTCAGCGATACAACGGTAGTGCAGACAGAGGAGGGGAATCTATTCGTAGCAGGGATAGTGGATTTGTACGGTAGAGTACCGGTAGGAATAGCAATGAGCAAGAGAAAGGACAGAGAGCTTGTAAAAGAAGCCTTAGAAGATATGCTAATCAGAGGCAAAGGAAGAAAAGGGTGTATAATACATTCAGATAGAGGAAGTACATATGCATCAAAAGAATACCGAGAAATGCTTGAGAAGAACGGACTGATATGCAGTATGAGCAGAAAAGGAGATTGCTGGGATAACGCGCCAATAGAGAGTTTCTGTGGGAAACTAAAAAGTGAGTGGTTAAAGAAAAAATATGATACAATAGGAGAAGCGGCAAGGGACATCTACGAATACGTATGGAGCTTTTATCCTAACGAGCGACCACACGAATCCCTTGGATACTTAACTCCATCGGAGTTCTACAGGCAATCAAAATCTGTCTAATTCCCTCTCCACTTTTTGGGGTACGGTTCAATTGATACCACGGTATCCAATATCGCAAAAACCGTATCCATTTTCCACGTTTTTAACAAATTTGGATACGGCTACGCGGAATACGGCTTGAAAATCCGCAACATTGAATTGTAAACTTTAACTTTTTTGAAATTCAATCTGAGGCGGCGGCTTCTATTTTCTTTAAGTTTCAAGTTTTATGAGATGAGGCTTTCAGGCAGTGCGGAAATTTTATCTATAGTCAGCCTTTCTCAGAATATCTTCTGCCGCCGCCCATGCTGAGGAAAAGGCAAACTGCAGATTATAGCCTCCCGTATCCCCGTCCACGTCCAAAGCTTCTCCTATGAAATACAACCCTCCATACTTCTTGGCCGCCATTCGGGTCATATCCACTTCGGCAAGACTTACGCCTCCTTTTGTCACCATGGCTTCACTGAAGCCTGCAAGGCCGCTTACAGTAAAGGAAGCCGCAGTCAAAGCTTCGGCCAGCTTTTGTATTTGGCTTCCCGAAAGCTGAGAAACTTTATTTTTGCTTATGCCAAGTTCTTCTGCAATCTTCTGTGCAAATCTCTTAGGCAGACCCAGTTCCTCGCACATATAACTCTGCGGCGATTTGCCGCTGCCCGGGAAATCCCGCTTGAACCGGGCAGCGGCCTCCGGCCCGCTGATTGGCGGAGCTGGCGTGCCGGCCGGGTTTGACGCGGCGGCTGATGTGCCTGGCGTACCGGCCGGGTCATGCGCGGCCGGCGGCGCCGGCGCCAGGAAGTTCAGTGTGAAGCTGGCGCCGGGGCTCAGATAGCGTGAATTGTTCAGAATCAGCGGGCCGGAGAGGTTTTTACGCGTAAAAAGCAAATCGCCGCGGCGGATCGTACCGGAAATGTTAATGGCGATATCTTTGAAGCTCATTCCGCTCAGATCGCCGTATATGTAATTTTCAACGTAAACAGGAGTAAGGGCGGGGCTTGGCTTGACTATCTCAATGCCTAAATCCCCTCTAAGCACGTCGAACATCTTTCCGTCGGAACCCGTCTTGGGGTAAGAACAGCCGCCTGTCGCAATTATCAGATTACGGCAACTGAAAGCTCTGCCGGGCGTTTCTACGGTGAAGAGTTCTGTCCGTCTGTCACCGATGCTTTCGCCAGGGATTTCGGCAGCAGAACTTTTGTCGGGAGAACTTTCGGCAGATGGCGGAGTTATCTTCACGACAGGAGAATCGCAGTTCAGTTCAACGCTCTGCTCCTCAATTTTCCTCAGCAGGGCTTGGAGAACGTCCATGCTTTTCATCGAAGAGGGGAAAATTTTTCCGTCCTCTCTCTCGCAGAGGGGAACTTCCAGTTCTTCAAAAAACGCTACGAGGCGCAGGTTGCTGTATCTTTGCAGTACGCCCCTTATATTTCTGCCGTGAGGTCCGTAATGCTCTATGAAATCCTTGATGGAGCCGCCGTGAGTCACGTTGCATTGGCCGCTTCCCGACGCCAATAGCTTTCTTCCGGGACGACTCGTCTTCTCAAGTATCAGCGTGTCGCCTCCCAGCACGCACCCACAGTAAAGCCCGGCGGCTCCTGCTCCTGCTATTATGTTTTCGTAGTAATTTTTCTTCATACCGTCTATTCTCCCCCGTCTCTTCTCCGTTTCAATAGCAGCTAATCAAAGTTCGGCTTTACACAAATCAAGGCCGCAAATCGCTGCGGCCTTGGCGTTTTCATGCTCTATTTTGCGGGGCTCATTGGACGCGCCGCTTCAGCAGCGAACCGTGTTACTCCGTTTGTGTGCCCACGACGTAACCGTAACCCGCGTCTGTCAGACATTTAATGATATTTTCATCGAAGTTGGATATGGTGAACACAACACTCTCTTCACCATATTTTGCTCTCTTCTTGTCTTCAGGCTGCTTGAAATAAATTTCGACGCTGGCTATTTCCTGTATCGAGGAAACGCCCCTGTTGCCGCTGAGATAGCCGCAGTCTGCCATATCTTTATCCCAGGCCGAGAAAACCTTTTTAATCAGCTTTGGATTTTCAATTACGGCTATATTTGCATTGCTTATCTCGTGTTCTTCATAGTAATCTCCGTAACTGTAATAACTTCTTTCGCTTTCTTCATAAGGATCGTCATAATACTCCGCCGTGCTTGTTATCTGCACATAACTGATATTTTCCATATTTATATAAGATGACAGCTTGCTCTTTTCCATGTACTCCTCGCCTGTGAGAATATCATCAAGCAGCTGTGCCACTTTTTGATCCATGTTGACAGAGTAATAACGTTCAAGGGAATTGCCGTTTTCAAGCTTGTATTTTATATGGATATACTCACTTCCTATGCTCACAGGAGTGCCGTCTAAATCGTACACTTCGGCGCCGGTTTCACTTTCGCCTGCATAAAGCTTATTGTCAACGATGTAGTTGTGGAGTTCTACTATCTTGTCAATGGACTCAGGAGATGTGAACTGCATCTTCGAGTTTACATTGCTTTCTTCAGTAAAACCTGAATCTATGAAATTGTCGTAGAATGAAGCGAAGTCTCCCATTTCTACGGATTTTACGTCGCTGGCCTCAGGCACGCGTTTAGAAAATCCTGTAATATCAAATACCGTCAAGGCGACGAATACCACGGCTATGGCAGAATACACAGCCAGCGAACGCAGGAAATCCCGGCCGAATATTCTCATGCTCCTGTTTACGATGATCTTGACTATGGAAAGTGTCAGCAGCGTTCCTATGATCATTCCGACGATTATCATAAGTCTGGAATCGCTGAAAGTCCACATCATGAGTCCGAAAGAACTCATACCGACGAAGACTACCAGATATGTCATCAGTTCTTCAAAAGTCTTTGAAAGCGTTGAACTTCCAACCCTTTCAAGTTTTCTGGTCTTATATATGCGTCTTCCCCATGCCGACAAGAGTACGCCTACAGCAAAATATACGGCGAAAACGATCGTTCGGCCTGTTTCTTCCTCTCCGTACCTGAAGAGCATATTCAGCATCGGATTGTAGTTTTCCGCTATATATGTCACACATTCAGGCATTTTATAATAACCGCTTATGAAAATATTGCAGTAGGCTTCGGCAATTGACACGAGTACGGGGAAAATGATTGTTAACACGCCTGCCGCCAGCAGATTCATCACCGCCGTTCCCGTCAACGTTCCGGCAAACACCGTAATGCCGAAAAACCAAGTCATCACTGCTATGGAAGAAAGCAGCCAGTATATGATATCGAAGCGGGTAATCGCGTGTATCCTGAACGACAGCAACAGATATAACGCTGTCGTGATCAGGAGAGGTATTATACACATCAGCCAGCCGGATATATAATAGGAATTGAATATCCTGTTCTTTGAAAGAGGCTGTATGTGCAGCATCAGCGCCTTTGACTCCTTGTGTATGAAGCCCATCATCAGCACGGCTGTAATCACCGGAACAACGCAAACGATCCCCGTATATATGATATTCATATTTTTTACGGATTCGTGGATATAGTAATCTATTGAATCCATGTTTGACATGTTGGAAAGTATGGGCATGATGCCGGCAAAGAAATACAGCATGAAAGTAAATACGGGAATATACCAGTACATTCTGAATATTTCTTTCATCAGCGCGCCTGAAATACAGAGAGGATTCTTATATTTCATCTCTTCCACCTCCCAGCTTCTCAAGGAAAATTTCTTCTATGGAGGTCGGCATGATTTCCAGCAGGTCACCTTCGAAGATCATCCTGCCGCCTGCGATGATGCCTATATAGTTGCACACGTCTTCCATCTCCCTCGCGTTGTGGGATGAGATGAGCACTGTCATTTCCCTTTCCGCCACGTCGCCCATTATATAATGCCAAAGTTTTCTGCGGACTATAGGATCAAGTCCATCTATGGGTTCGTCTAAAATCAAATAGTCGGGAGTCGTTGAAAGAGCCAGACAAAATGCCGCCTGCTTTTTCATCCCCTTGGAAAATTTCATCATATTTTTATTTATATCCAGGGAAAAGTCTTTCGTCATCTCTCCAAAGCGTTCTTCGTTCCAGTTCTTGTATATTTTCCGGTAATACCTCTTCATGTCTTTTAGCCTGTAGCTATTAAAGAAGAACAAATCGTCCGGAATGATCAGAACTCGTGATTTCAGTTCTTCGTTATCTTTTATGGGCTGTCCTTCTATGGTTATGCTGCCCGAATCAGGTTCGACAAAACCTGCCAAATGTTTGATGACAGTAGTCTTTCCGGCTCCGTTAAGCCCCATGAGTCCGTATACGGCTCCCTTGGGAACGTTAAGACTTAATTCTTTCAAAATTTCAGTGTCGCCCAATCGTTTGCAAAGCTTTTCTATCTTGATCACGAGTCCTTCCTCCTTTCCTCAAATAATTCTTCAGCAATTTTCATGGCCTCATCATAGTCAAGTCCCAGAAAGAGAAGTTCCCTGAAGCCCACCCGCAGAACTTCTTTAGCCTTTTCCAGTTCCACAGGGTCTGCCTTGATCTCGCTCTTATCCGCCACAAAGGTCCCCACGCCTGTGGACGTATAGATGTATCCCTGCCGTTCAAGCTCCCGGTACGACTTTGCGATAGTGTTTGGATTTACCCCTAAATCCTTGGACAGCTCCCTCACCGACGGCATCTTTTCTCCGCATGCCAAGACTCCGGTCATTATCATCTCTTTAAAGCCGTCCGTTATTTGCTCATATATTGATTTGTGACTTCGCAAATCAATTTTAAACATGTGTTTTCCTTTCATATCCCTTTTAACCACAATTTATAACCCTTTTCACCTTAAGTGTACCACGCAAAGTAGTACACTGTCAATGAGTTAATTTTAGCCGGATTCAGCAGCCGGATTCAATGTCGCATTGGTATTTTCGGACACCGGCATATGATCTCTTGCTTTCTCTCATCCAGAAATTCAACTTTTCTCTGTTCATACAATCGTCATACACAAATTATTTTCTTTTCACGGGCCTGCTTTCATGATAGAATTACAGTATAAATTTATTAAGAGGGAGGATCAGATTTTGGATTTTTTCGACGAAAACAACAATGGCGGCAATAATCGCGGCAATTCAGAAAGCGGCGGTCAAAGCGGCGGTCCGCAAAGCAACGGCTCGGAAAGAGGCAGCCAAAACGGCGGCAAACAGGTTCAATATTACTCCAACGGCCGCTTCTCAAACGGCTCAAACAGCAGCTCCGCCGGCAATGCAAACTACGGCTCCACCAACAGCACAAGTTCCGGCAACGCTGACCGCGGAAGAGACATCGGCGGCTTCACAGGTTCAAAATACTACGAGAGAAATTACGATGACCAAAGCAGAAAGCGTATGCCCGGCTGGGCAAAAGCTCTCATAATCATCTGTCTCGTCATTCTATGCATCGTGCTGCTGGCCGTAGGCTGCAGCAAGCTCATATCATCAATCGGAAACGCGCCGGAAAATGAAGTTATCACAGGGTTCGGCCATGATTATATAGGAACGCTTTATATAGAAGGTACAATTGACGAATACGGTACCGGAACGTATAACCATCAGTATATCCTCAACGCCATCGACGCGATGATATACGATGACAATAACAAGGGGCTCATACTCTACATCAATACGCCGGGAGGCTCCGTATACGCTTCCGACGAGGTCTACCTGAAAATAAGAGAATATCAGGAAATCACCGGCAGACCTGTGTATTCTTCAATGCAGTCCCAGGCCACTTCGGGCGGATATTACATTTCCGCTCCTTGCGACAAAATCATCGCCAACAGAAACTGCTGGACCGGTTCGATAGGCGTTACAATGGGCACTTTCATAGATCTCAGCGAGCTGCTTGGCAATCTGGGAATTAAAACTGAGACCATCACCTCCGGCGACAACAAGTCGATGGGAAGCTCCACCGAGCCTATGACAGATGAACAGCGCGCCATATTCCAGGCTCTCATAGACGAAGCGTACGAACAGTTTGTAGGCATAGTCGCCGAGGGCAGAGGTATGACAGACGCGGAAGTCAAAAATCTGGCCGACGGCAGGATATACACCGCCCAGCAAGCCCTAGACAACGGCCTCATAGACCAAATCAGCACTTATCAGGAAGCCGCAGCAGATATGATGGAAACCTACGGACTTACAGACTGTTATGTGGAAAACTTCCAGCCGGAGGTAACAGCCAGCCTGTCAGATTTTCTTGGACTCCTGCAGGAAAGCAGCGGCCAATCGGGCAGTCTGACCGACGCTGAAGCCATTGAAAAGCTGCTTGAGCTCAACGGAACGTTCAGAGTCAGCTATATATGTAACGTGGAAAAATAAGCCGGTTATTTCCTGCGGCATAACCGCTTTGCATGGACTTAAAATTGTCCGCCTAATATTTTGCACGATTTACGCGATTTGTGCTACTTGTGCGATTTGCGCGAGCCTGAAAATGCGGTTTCTATATTTGCACGAGCCTGAAAATTGCGGTCAACACCTTGATTTAAGAAAGCCTTCATGGTAAAATAGACGTATTATATGAAAGATTACTAGATTGGAGACGTACATTATGAAAAGAATCAAAACTCTGAAAACCGCTTCTCTCTGCGAAAGCGCCAAGAACGGCGGTTGCGGTGAATGTCAGACTTCCTGCCAGTCAGCATGCAAGACCAGCTGCGGCATAGCTAATCAAAAGTGCGAGAACGAAAACAAATAAAAACGTTCTGAATTATTTAATTACAGAGTGCCGCCGTTTTTGGCGGCACTCTTTATGTAAAGCAGTGGTGTTTTTACATCAAAAAGCCTTTCAATTGACCCGCGTCGCTGCCGACTTATTCCAGACCATGCAGCGCTTCCGCCCTGCTTCGGATCACTAATATTTTCAAAACATCTAAACGGAGGACCTATATGGTACATCAATATAAGCTGAACAATTACAATATAGTGCTCGATACATGCTCAGGAGCCGTCCATTCGGTGGATCCGATAGCATACGACATAATCGCCATGTTCCAGGACAAATCTGAAGAGGAAATCGTATCGGAAATCATGGCCAAATACGGCAATTTGGGAAATCCTGCGGAAGTCGAAAATCCGTCAGAAGCCGAAAATCCTGCGGAAGTCGGGTTGGAGGGCGGCACTGAGAGCAAACCGGATACAGAAATAGTCACCTCCGAAGAAATCCTCGAATGTATAGAGGACATAAAAGAACTCAAGGCCGCGGGAAAGCTTTTCACTCCTGACACCTTCGCTGAACTGTCCGGAACATTCAAGGAGCGCAGCGGCAACGTGGTCAAAGCACTCTGCCTTCATGTGGCTCACACCTGCAATCTGAACTGCTCCTACTGCTTTGCCAGCCAGGGAAAATATTCAGGAGACCGCGCCCTCATGAGCTTTGAAGTAGGAAAGAGGGCTCTCGATTTTCTCATAGAAAATTCCGCCGGCCGCACAAATCTGGAAGTAGATTTCTTCGGCGGCGAACCTCTGATGAACTGGGATGTCGTGAAACAATTGGTGGAATACGCGCGCACGCAGGAAAAACAGCACAATAAAAATTTCCGTTTCACCCTCACGACCAACGGCATGCTGATAGACGACGACGTTATAGACTTTGCCAACAGGGAGATGAGCAACGTGGTCTTAAGCCTCGACGGCCGTAAGGAAATTCACGACCGACTGAGGGTCGACTACTCAGGCAAAGGCAGCTATGATACGATAGTTCCTAAATTCCTCAAACTCGTGGAATCAAGAGACGGAAAAAATTATTACATGCGAGGCACCTTCACTCACGCCAACCCTGACTTCACCAACGACGTATTCCATATGGCCGACCTCGGCTTTACGGAGCTGAGCATGGAACCTGTAGTCGCTTCCCAGGACGACCCGGCCGCGCTCACCCCCGAAGATATTGAGGTCGTAAAGGAGCAGTACGAAATTCTCGCTAAAGAAATGCTCCGCCGCGAAAAAGCCGGCCGCCCCATCACATTCTACCACTACATGCTTGACCTTGAGAGCGGCCCATGCATCTATAAGCGGATATCGGGCTGCGGTTCCGGCACAGAATACATGGCCGTCACGCCATGGGGCGACCTGTATCCTTGTCACCAGTTCGTCGGCGAAGAAGCTTACAAGCTGGGCGATATCTGGAATGGTGTAACTAATGAGGGGCTCCGCGAAGAATTCAGAAACTGCAACGCATATTCACGCCCGGAATGCCAGGACTGCTGGGCGAAGCTTTTCTGCTCCGGCGGCTGCGCTGCCAACGCTTACCATGCCTCCGGTTCCATCCGCGGCATATATGAGCCCGGCTGCGAGCTTTTCAAGAAGCGCATCGAGTGCGCGATAATGATGAGGGTAGCGGAGAGTGAGATGTAGGTTCATGTCAACTAAGTGTTTTTTCGGAAAGCGGTGAAGTACATAAGTACATAAAAAGCCGAGGGTATGTAAGCCCTCGGCAATTTTTTATTTTACGCTTGATTTATTCTTGATTTCTTCAGCCCTCAAGAACCGCGTCTATTCTTCCTTTTACCTTTTCTATCTCTCCCTCATCAGGATAGAAATAGTACTGGTAATACCCGTCTCTGATCTCGTCGTAATGCCATTCATAGCTTCCGCTTATCGTATGGTTTTCCATCGTCTGCAGCTCTGGCAGCAGCTTTACTACAAGCTGAAATACTTTATAGAAATCTTCCTCCGGAATATTGGTCACAAAATTATCCTCAAGACCTTTTAAAACGGCCATACTATTGTCGTAGCTCGGGTTTTCAGCAAACTTTCGGAAAATTCCCTTTATCAGCTCCATCTGATGCTGTCCCCTTGAAAGCTCGTTCTCAGGCAGCATCTTTCTGGCTCTGACGAACATGAGGGCTTTCTCGCCGTCGACAAAGTTTTCGCCTTTAACAAAGCTGTACTCTCCGGCTGTATAAGTGTAATGGCTGTTTACTGTCACTCCTCCCAGAGCATCTACCAAATCTACCAGCCCATTAAAGTTTATCTTGGCATAGTAGTTTATTTCCACGCCGAACTTATCCTCAATGCTGTCTATCGAAGACTGAACGCCTCCCCACCATCCGCTGTAGGATAGTTTGCTGCTTCCGCCGCGGCTTGGAATATTGACGAATGTATATCTAGGTATGACCTGGAGATTTACCTGGGCAGTATTAGGGTTGACCGTGAGCAGGATGTTCACGTCTCCTCTTCCGGTGGAGGTGATATCCTGCCCCGCCGACAGATCCGCTCCGCACAGGTATATGGTAAACGGCTCACTGCTTATGTCTACCGGCTTTATTTCCACGGCTTCAAGTTCATATTTCTTCTCAAACAGAACTTTGATTTTACTCTCGTATTCCTCGTCTATCAGGGAAAGGTCGCTCCTCGTATTGCTTGTCAATACCATCATCTGAGTTTTCGAGGAAAGCAAATCGTTGTACAGCGTTTCGGTATCTGAATAAGGGTGGCTTTCCTTGACTTTTTTATTGTTTTCTACGAGTATCTCGCTGGATCTCTGATAGGCGCCGTCGTCGCTGTTGGTATAGCCGAGCGTGTATGTGCTGAAATCGTCCTCTTCGTTTATATCGCTGTCTTTCAGCGCCACGATTTGGACTACTTCATACTGCACCGTCCGTCCTATGGCTCCCGCCAGCGAGCTTACTCTGCTCACTATCACCATGGCGATTATGAGTACGACGGTAAATATTGCTTCGATTACCAGCGCTGCTTTCGTCTTCTTTAAATTACATGCAAGAAGCAAAGCGCCTATAAGCAGTATGACCGGCAGCGATGCAAGAAAGACGACAGTTCCCATGTACTTGGATATCTACAGCATTATGTAAAGCGATACAAGCAGGTCTAAAACCAAAAGCACTGCTGCAATCTTTGCTATGTTGGATTTTTTCAAATGTTCTCTTAAATTCATCTCATCTCCTATAGCGGCCGGAGACATCTCTTGTAAAAAGAGTGAACTTCCGGCCGTAAAATCATCCCTTTGCTAATCTTAACTTTGTGAGCTATTTTGCGAGGCTTACATCTTTTTCGTTTTGATTTCTTCCAGTAGCTTGGCTGTAAAGTCCTCCACGGTCATCTCGCCCAGTTCACCCTCTTTGCCTGAGCGTACTGAAAGTGTGCCGCTCTCGACTTCCTTTTCACCGATGACGCACATGTAGCTGACCCTTTCGTTTCTCGCTTCTCTCAGCTTATATCCTATCTTCTCGTTTCTCACGTCGGCTTCGACTCTAAGACCTGCGGCCTGGAGCTTTTCTTTCAGCTCAATAGCATAATCGGCAAACTTTTCCGTCACGGTCATCAGCCTTACCTGAACAGGCGCAAGCCAAAGCGGGAATTTTCCGGCGCAGTGCTCGATGAGGATTCCGATAAATCTTTCAATGGATTCGAAAATCACGCGGTGAATCATTATCGGGCGGTGTTTTTCGCCGTCATGTCCCACATAAGTGAGGTCGAACCTCTGAGGCATCTGCAGGTCAAGCTGAATCGTTCCGCACTGCCATGTTCTTCCCAGAGAATCCTGCAGGTGGAAATCCAGCTTAGGCCCATAAAAGGCTCCGTCACCCTCATTGATGATGAAAGGCACGCCCATCTCCTCGATGGCGTTTCTAAGGGCGTTTTCAGCCATTTCCCACTCTTCGTCAGTTCCCATGGAGTCTTCCGGTCTCGTGGAAAGCTCTACGTGATATTCAAAGCCGAACATCTTATATACGTCGTCGCAGAATTTGGCGACATTCTTGATTTCTTCGTTCACCTGCTCAGGAAGCATGAATATGTGAGCGTCGTCCTGAGTAAAGGTCCTCACTCTCATGAGGCCGTGAAGCGCGCCTGAAAGCTCGTGTCTGTGCACTTGTCCCAGCTCGCCGCAGCGAATAGGAAATTCCCTGTATGACCACAGCTTGCGTTTGTACACCAGCATGGAGCCAGGGCAGTTCATCGGCTTTACGGCGTAGTCTTCGCCGTCGATCTTGGTGAAATACATGTTGTCTTTGTAGTGGTCCCAGTGACCGGAGGTTCTCCAGAGCTGTTCGTTCAAAATCAGCGGCGTCTTGATTTCCTCATATCCGCGCTTGATGTGCTCTTGTCTCCAGAACGCTTCCAGCTCATTTCTTATTATCATGCCCTTTGGCAGGAAGAACGGGAAGCCCGGTCCTTCATCTGTCAGCATGAAGAGGTCCATCTCCTTGCCGATTTTGCGGTGGTCGCGCTTCTTGGCTTCTTCCAGCTTGGCGATATATTCGTCCAGCTCTTCCTGAGTAGGGAAAGCAGTTGCATATATCCTCTGGAGCATCTGTCTGTCGGAATCGCCCCTCCAGTACGCTCCGGCAACACTCATGAGCTTGAACGCCTTGATTTTGCCGGTGGATTCCATGTGCGGTCCGGCGCAGAGGTCAACAAATTCTCCCTGCTTGTAAAATGAAATTTCTTCATCTTCCGGCAGATCTTCGATAAGCTCTACTTTGTATGGCTCGTTCCTTTCCTCCATGTACTTGATGGCTTCTGCTCTCGGCAGCACGAATCTTTCCAAGGGGTAGTTGGCCTGGACTATCTTTTTCATTTCTTTCTGGATCTTCATGAAATCCTCTTCGGCGAATTTGTGTTCCGAATCGAAATCATAATAAAATCCGTTATCTATCGCCGGTCCTATAGCCAGCTTGGTATCCGGCCACAGGCGTTTTATGGCCTGCGCCATTATATGGGAAGCCGTATGGCGGTAGCTGTGTCTCACCTGCTCGTCGTCCCAGTTCAATTTTTCTTTTGCCATTTTGTTCACCTTTGCTTTCTGTAAATCTCAATATTGAATTTGTGGCTTACTATATTTTGCTATTCGCGCAGCATTTTAACTTTTATTAAATTACTTACTTTGTTCAAAATTATTGAAACTAAAATTGAAATTATTATAACAACAAAGTAGCATTTAAACAACCATATAGGTAAGCCTGCAAGTATAAATATTCTGCGTATGGTAACATGAGTCATGTAAAGTTCAAACGACATCGTACCCGACCACCGCAGCGTATTGCCTATCAGCTTCATGCCCTTTATCTGACTGAGCACCAATATAGCTAAGAACATCACTCCCAGTGAATACCACGCGTTTATATATCTGTCAAAATGGTGGAATAGCTCGTATAATACTTTTATAATACCTTCCTCTGCATTGCCTGAATCATGCATATACTCTAAAAAGAAATTTGTAAAGCCTGCCACGATTCCTGAAATAAAAATGACATAATTAGAAAAGCCTATGGCATCGTTATCATATATCTTTTTGCCGAAATACGCACCCAAGACGAAAATCGGTATCCTGGTAAGCGCTATTTCAGTATCAGAATATGCTCCCGGGTTGACAGTTCTGAAGCATTCCAGGACAAGCACAGTTATTGCTATTAAAACAATGGTTCTGAGTCCCCCCTGTTTCTTCTCTATCAAATTAAATATAAATGGGAAAAATATATACATTACCAATATAAAAGCTACAAACCAAATGGTTTTTCTTCCGTCATACCAAAATCCCAAAGTACTCAAGTCATATATAAACATGCTTATTCCCTTGTCCTCTTGGATGACATCCATGATAAACCATGCAATCGAAGCATATATAAGATACGGTATCAATACTCTGACAAATCTTTTTTTATAAAAGCCCAATATATTATTGCCGCTTCCTTTTTTCATCGAGAAATACAATCCCATGCCGGATACAAACAAAAATATTTCTACGCCTATACTTCCTATAATCATGCGATACCAATAAGTTATCGTATAATGAATTCCCGCGCTGTAATAGCTAAGAGCGTCTTCGGAGTAGTGAAAGAACATAATGCTGATTATAGCTAATCCCATCAGCTCGCTCCGATATTTGCTAAATTCATTCATTCCAAGCTTGTTTCCTTGGGTCATGCAAATTATACCTCCATCTATCCTCTATTATATCTATTCTGCATTTCTTTTTCCAAGCAATATATAATCTATCGCCCTATCGGCGGCGTTTCCGTCATATTCTCCGAAGTTTTCTTCAACGAACTTGTACACCTTTTCGATTTCATAATCGCCCGTTCTGAGAGCGTCCATCATCTCTTCAAACGTATCGCACACTTTGCCGGGCGCATGTTCCTTGACGCTCCTGTGGACGCCTCTGGACAGCTCGTATATCTCCCTGTCAGGCGTAAAGAATATTATTGGTCTCTTCAACAGAGAATACTCAAAATAGTTTGAAGAATAGTCGGTTATCAAAACGTCCGTCACGTAGTAAAGATCGTTTATGTTAGGATATAGCGCGAAATCCTTTATCCTACTTGCGTATTCCTCCGGGATTTCAATAGAATCCGATACAAACGGGTGCATTTTTACTAAAAATATGTACTCGTCACCGCAGAAATCGTATATTTCCTTCAAATCAAGCCAACTGTAATCATAATAGGCGCTCTTCTGACCGTTTCCTCTGAACGTAGGCGCAAAAAGTATGATTTTTTTGCCCTCCAAATCAGGATGAACGCCGTAAAACTGCTTTTTAAAGTCCGCTATATTGTCTTCGTTCAAGAATCCGTCAAGCCGCGGCATTCCCACAGGCAGAAAGGCTTCATCCTCTATTCCGAAAACCTCCGCGTAAACTTCGGTCAGGTTCTTTGAGCCTATTAAAACATAATCATATTTTTTGTGACACGAACCTACAGGGAATGGAGTTCCCGGCTTTCCGAATCTTGAATAGCCCACGGATTTAAAGCCCACGCCCGCATGCCATACCTGTATGAGCTTCGTCCTCTTATTGAGCGTCAGAAAACCGAATACAGGCACGTAATCATCAACAAATATATAATCCTGCTTAGCGATCTTGAAAATCAATTTCATCCAGCTTATCGCGCTCATATGACTTCCCACGGCTCTGCGGAAGGAATATTCTATATTGAACTGCTTGTCCAAGCCTCTTTCCTTGAGCCTCTTATCTATATAAAGGAGATTCCCCCACAGATAATCTTTGGTCTCGCTCATCAAAAATATATTTTTGCCTTTCTTCGGGAATATATGCTCCCAGAACTGATAGAACGCTTTCATCAGCCAGATTGCAAACACCATATAAGCTCTTTTTATTTTGCCTTTTTTTGTGTTGGCTTCTTCTACGTAATGGCGCTTCTTCCACCTATCGTTTCTCTTTACAAAATAACTGTTTATGAAAAACCACAAATAAGTCTCATTCTCAGTCAAAGAGCTGAAAGATACGTTGTAAGCGTACTTTCCTCCGCCATATCTGAATATACGCGAATAGCTGTCAAAATCATAAGCGACGTCATGCTTTGTATAGCATACAAATTCGCCTTTTTTCGTCACAGCCATAATGCGCCATCTGCCGTTATCCAAGAATGAACGTTTATCAAATGCCGCCACATTGCATCTTATCCGATATGTGTGCTCCCCCGTCTTTTCGTTTTTTAACGGAACGACCTTTTTGACGTTAGCTTCTCCCGTTACGGCTTTATTTTCATCTCTGTAAATCTTACCTATCTTTTCCAGCTTAAATTCAGTTTCGCCTTCATAATCGGTCTCTACGTCTATACTGAGATATACTCTTTCCCATTCTAAATTCGATACGTAAAATAACAGCTTTTCCTCGGGCATTTCATCCTCCCCTGCGTTTTTATATTTCTACTTCGTGAGTTTGCCTGCTACTTCTTTTCCCGCAAATCCGAATATCTGCTCGGATTCCTGATACTGAATCATCGCTCTGAATGTATAAAGATCCTCCGGCGTTGTTACCTTAATGTTTCCTCTCGGTCCGGAAACGATGTGTACTTGTTTATCAAGCGTAATCATCAAGGTGCAGGTGTCTACGATTCCCTCATAAGCCGGATTCGTCTCTCTTATTTTTTCGTGAGCCTTTAAAACATCTCCAAGATGAAAGCACTGTGGAGCCTGAGCAGTATAAAAATCAGTCCTCGGCGGAACAGCGTCCACAGTAATTCCGTCCTTGCTCACTACAGGAGTCTCAAACAGCGGCGTGCACGTTATGGCGTTTCCATTCTCTTTTACACACTGCAGGCAATCGTCGATAAGATCCTTTGTAATGCACGGTCTGACTCCGTCGTGTATGAGAGCTATCGACTCTCCATCGTTGTTCTCGGAGGCTGCCAGCAAAGCGTTGTAAATAGAATCCTGCCCTGTGGCTCCTCCCGGAACTATCTTTATCACCTTCCCTATCATATATCTTTTAATCAGCTTTTCGAGCTTTCCGATGTAATCCTCCTTGCAGGCGACATATATCTCGTCTATCGCAGGATGTTCTTCAAATATGTCGAGAGTATGGATTATTATTGGCTTTCCATTCACTTCTATAAACTGCTTGGGAAGTCCAGCACCCATTCTCGCGCCGCTTCCTCCCGCAAATATTATCGCTATGTTCTTCATCTCAACCTCTTTTCTCCGCTTCTTCCTTTAAATACTCAAGCGTTCGTTTAAACCCTTCCTTTACTCCGTACTTAGGATCCCAGCCGATAGACCTTATCTTTTCGCTGTTTAAAATTCCCAGCGTGTACGGCGCGGTTCCCTTAGTTCCGCCCTTCGGTATGTCGAAAACGAGCTTAAGTCTTTTTTCGGGATAAATATCTACCAGGGTTTCAGCAAGCTGTCTGATAGACACCTTGCAGCTTTCGTTGCCTATATTGTATACCATTTCATCTGAGCTGAGCAATATTCTGTATATTGCCGATACAGCGTCGCTTATATAAGTATAAGTTCTAACTGCCGTACCTTCGCTCTTCAGCACAATATCCTCGTCATGAAATACGTTTTTAAGAAAATCGGCCTGAACTCTTCCGTCGTATATCGACATACCCGGACCGTAAGTATGAGCAAGTCTCGCGATTTTTACGTTTAATCCGTACTCCTCTTTAAAGCTTACACACATGGTCTCGGCAGCTTTTTTCCCTTCCGAATAGCACGACCTCGGATTAAGCTGGTCTACAAAGCCGTAAGTATTTTCAAAGAAATATTCCTGCCCTTCGTCAGGCTGTCCGTATATTTCCCGTGAAGATATAAATATATATCCCTTTGAATTTTTCTGCTTTGCCAGCTCAAGCGTGTAAAAAGTGCCGAGTGTATTGGCTGCGATAGTCTCTACCGGTTGGTTCTGCATTATGAGCGGGCTTGCCGGACTTGCCGCATGTATTATATAGTCTATATTGCCCTCGTATTCAAAAGGCTCGGTAACGTCGTGAAGAAGAACTTCAACGTCCTCTCTGTCTCTGACAAACGCCGGAAGCTTAGCCTCGTTCCTGACTACGGCGATTATCTTTATATTATAGTTTTTCACGTCGTTGAGTGCGATAAGTACCGCCATAGAGTACATACCTATCATTCCGCTCGCGCCGGTGATAATGACCGTGCCGTTTTTCAGCTTTTCCCATCCGATGTTTTCTTTTATTATGTTTTCTACGTCCTCTATCAAAATCGAGTTCATCATATTGTTCATAATCCTCCCGTCCGCGCAAGTCCTTGTCAGGCGCTTCTTTTTAAATAAACTATTTTACAAACTTCAGAATAAAATCCGCAATATCGCCCGTAGCGCTTGCCGTATCTCTTATATATTTATCTCTGAAGCTTGCAAGCCTTTTCATATCATACTTTCCGCTTTCTATAGCCTCTGTTATCTCTTTTGGTTCAGGAGAAATGATCCCCGGCAATTCCTTATAATAATCTATTGCCAAGCCCCTGTTCTTCAAATACCGCCCCATATCGAAATTATAAAAATAAATCGGCAGATTCAATACCGCAGCTTCATAAACTATACATGAATAATCGCTTATGACGTAGTCCGAAACGAAAAACAGATCAAAGCTTGAAAATTCTTCCGCTTGTATTATTTTATCATTAAGTGCAATTTTCGACAGCGGATGAAGCTTGACGACAAAATTATATTTGCTGAAATCCACACAGTTAATCAACTTATTCAGTGCAAGCTGAAATTCACCTTCATCCTTTCTGAAGGTAGGGCAATATAAAATTACAGGTTTTTCTTTTAACTCAGGATAAATTTCATAAATTGCATTTTTCGTTTTTCTTTTATAGTCATCGCTTTTAAGCATATCAAGTCTCGGCAGCGGCATAGTTACGATTTTGTTTATGTCAACGTTGAAACCTTTTGCCAAATGTTCTTTATACGCCTCTGCGCTCGCAAAAACATAATCGTAATTCTCGTGCATCTTCATAGCGCGCGCAATTTCGCTTTTTGTTCCCTCTTCGCTGTCCAAGGAAGTATATCCGAACTTCTTCATCGTCCCCATGGAATGCCACATCTGAATCACGGTTAAACTCTTTTTATGTTTAAGCAAGCTTGCCGCTATACAATATGAATCCAGCAGAATTACTTGAGAAGTGGCTATATTATACATTTGCGTAAACATATGCAGGCCGTATTTAAACTTGTTTGTCAAAGATGAGGCTATCCCTCCGTCAAGGGTTCTGCACAGCTTAACTACTTTTACAGCATTATCCTTTTCTCTTAGTTTTTCTTCAATCATCAGAAATTCTTTTGACGGCGTGTCACTCTGTCTGCTGAGCATAGTGACTTTTTTACCTGCAGGAAAAAGTTTAAAAAAGAAATATATAATGTTCAATAAAACGGAGAAAAGTTTTATAGCTAACGTCATATGAAATCCCTACTTTATATTCTCATTTAACAATAGATTATATCATAAATTTTACTGTAAGGAAAGCCTTGCATATACAAACAGCGGCTTAAAAGCCGCCGTTTATTCTTATTATTTCTTATTCTTCGTCTACAAGCTTCTGCACAAGGCTGTAAAGCGCTTCCGCGCTGTTAAAGTTTGCCGGTATGATGTCGGCAGCCGATACCTTAACATCATATTCCTCTTCAATCATCATAACGATTTGAATGATGTCAAAAGAGTCCAAAAACTTTCCATCTATAAGATTCGTGCAGTTTTCAAAATCTACTCCATCCTTGATTTCCTTCAGTAATTCAACAAATTCTCCCATGGCTATCATTTCTCCTTTTATCTTTTTTATTTAACACTTTCAGCTTTTTAGATGCTTGAAGGTAATATCCAAAGTACGGTTAAAAGCACACATACAGATATGCCCACTAAGACTGAAATCCTTGTTGCCTTAAAAATAGCTTTTATTTCTCCTCTATTTCTCTCAGATTCAGGAATAACAAACAATTTTTCTCTTTCAGCCTTTTCTTCAGGCGTAACCTTCGTGAGCTTAGTCGCTATAACCATCGCTATTATATTGCAGGCCATTCCGATAATGCTTGGATCCAAATACGGAGGCAGCGTAACCTCTGCCGAAACGGTATAAAAATTTACCACAAAGCAGCTTACAAACCCGCACAGCATGCCGCAGAACGCTCCAGCCTTCGTGAGTCGCTTGCTGAATATACTCGCTATCGCGACCGGCATCCAAGAACTTGCCACTATTGCAACTCCCATTATCATTATCCAAAAGATTGACGGCGGTTTTACTATCGCAAGCGTAAGAACAACCACGCAGACAATCGCCATACTTATCCTGCTTATTTTGATCGAACGATTGCCCTCCGCCTGAGCTATATCGTTTGCAAAAGAAGCTCCTATCAGCGATAGGAAAGTGGTTGCGGAAGAAATTCCTGCTGACAAGACCCCTGTCAATAAAATCACGCCAATCAATTTAGGCATAAGATTCATAGCCGCCCATATCATAACATGAGAAGAATCTTCCATGTCAGGGTTGGCCGCGTTTACCATGACAGCTGAAATACCAGCTAAAAACTCCAAAACAAATACGCCTAATGCGGCCGGAAACGCTGCTTTTATAACTACGCTTTCATTCCTTGCCATCTGGTATCTGCTGGACTGCCATGGTCCTACCATGCATACGGACATCCATGCTATTCCGTATGTAAGTCCCCACACGATGTTTTCCGCTCCGGTATCATACAGAGCTCCCGGTCTTCCGCTCCATACAACAAGGTCCTGCGTCTTGGGATTGTCTGCAAGGCTTCCCAGAGTTTCAAACCAGCCGCCTCCTGAATTCTTTGCGATAAAAAGCGCCGCGATTATCAGTGAGAAGGTGAATACGCTTGCCATCAGAGTATCGGTTATCAAAACTCCTCTTGAGCCGGAAGTAATCGAAATAAATGCGAATACGATAAGCGCGAGCGTTATGCAGATATTGTAATCAACTCCCGTTACTACCGTCATCAGCGTTCCTATTCCCTGGATAACCGAAAGCAAGTACACCGTCATAGTTATTATGGCGGTAATAGCAGCCAAGATCCTCATCTTGTTGGAGTTGAACCGCTGTCCGAAGAATTCGGGTATAGTAAGAGCCTTGCTCCTTCTCAAATACCTTCCGAAGAAAATGGCTCCGATTATGTACCCCGCCGACTGCATACCGGCAAATATTATTATGGGCACAAAGGCTCCGTCATAACATTGAGCCGCGTCTCCCATAAACATTCCCGTACTCGTATAGGAGGCGATCATGGAACCTGCTATCAATAATACCGGTGCGTTTCTGCCCGCCACGTAAAAATCCTCAGCGTTTTTGACTTTCCTGCTTATTACCGCGCCTATGGCTATATATATAACCATTGCAACGCACATTCCTATAAGATAAATATTCACTGTTCCTTATTATCCCCTTCAAAAATATCCTTGTATTCTTTCTTCAAATGTCGATTCCCTATAAGGCTGGCGGCGACCAACCATCCGCCCAAAAACAATGCGATTACAAACTCCATCAAAATCCCCTTCTTTAAATCATTTCTTTCAGCCTTGCACGATCTACCTTACCGTTAAGATTCATAGGCATTTCATCAAGCATTTTAACCTTATTAGGTATCATATAATCCGGAAGCAATGCTTTCAGCTTCTCTGTTATCTCGTCTTTCTCCACGGCGCCTGTATAGAAAAGGACTATCTTGGATCTTTTCATGTCATACAGGCAACAATTCCTTTCAATACCGTCAAGAGACGATACCGCCGTTTCAATTTCTCCGAGTTCTATTCTGTTTCCCATATGCTTTATCTGGAAATCCTTACGCGAGATATATATAAGTTCTCCGTGCTCGTTATACTTGACCAAATCTCCTGTTCGGTAAATTTTCTCCTCATACGCTTTGTTAAACGGATTCTGCACAAACGCCTCGGCGGTTTTCTCAGCGTCGTTGTAATACCCATAAGCGAGTGAAGGACCTCTGCCGCACAATTCGCCTATCTCGCCGTCGTTTACGCGGTTGTTGTTATCATCCAGAAGCAGTATATCCATATGGCTGCAAGGCTTTCCTATAGGAAGCGCTTCTTCATTGTTATGCCTCCTGTTGACTCTATAGAAAGCTATAATATCCGTCATCTCGGTAGGGCCGTAATGATTTACAAACGTCGCGTCCGGATATTCGTCCATCCACATATTAAGCTGCTTTACAGGCATTACCTCTCCGCTGAACATTATAAGCTTAAGATCGTCTAAGTGTATCTCGGGAAGAGCTCTGAAATTTGCCACCGTACATAATGCCGACGGTACCCAATATATGGTATTTACCTTCTTCTCCTTTAGATATTGCAGAAGCATTATAGGGAACGAGAACATCTGCTTAGGTACGATGTACGCTGTCGCTCCAGTTTTCAAAGTCTGATAAATATCAAGACCCGACATTACGAAATAAAACGGTGTCTGATTTGCAAAAACAGTGTCGCTGTTTATTCCAAACTCTTCTGATAGCCATTCCGAATATGCTATCACAGCTTTATGAGATATTACCACGCCCTTTGGCGTACCCGTCGAGCCGGACGTAAACAATACATAAAGGACGTCGGTATCTATGATCCTTGCCGACTGCTCTTTTATTGTTTTCTCATCGGCATCGACTTTCATAAGCTCTTCGTATAAAAGTATCTTGGCTTCCGACGCAAATCCCTTGGCCGCCTCTTCATGAGCTTTATCGGTTATAATAACTTCAGGCTCAAGCTTCCCCATGATTTTACTTATCCTGTCCTTGGGCATATTCACATCTATACAGGTATAAAAATTACCGCTGTAAGCAATGCCCATAAAGGCGTTTATACATTCTACCCGCTTGTCCATGTAAACAGCTACAGGTTTTTTGAAAAGATTTTCTCCGATCAGTTCACACGCGATTTTTTGCGCTTCGGCTCTGACCTCAGAGAACGTTATTTCTCTGTTTTCATCTGCAAAAGCTATTTTATCCGGATACGATTTCGCTGAGTTATCCAGATATTCCGTTACCGTTTTCATTTTTCCTCCTCTTTCATTTCATTGAGCTTATCCATAACTGATTTTTTTTCATACAGAGGAAGCTTTTCATTTTTTTCTGTCAGTTCATCCGCATATTCGTAATAAAGCTTCGTATATTCTACGCTTTCTTCCCAGCGTTCTCTGTCCGCATCGCTCAGCTTCGTAGGAGTGAGTCCGTAATTTTCCACAAGATATTTTGAAAAATAGTGTGTAAATTTCTGCTGCCCCTTATAATTCAAATGTCCGTCATTATAGAAATCATTATCGGGATCTATACCCATGTCTTCATATTTAACTTTGTCAAATCTTGCCACATCATATCCGTAACTCCTTATAAGATCCTCCGCGCTGTTTGTATATGGAACGTTTGACGCAAATCCGTTTGCATCTGTGATCCTATGAACTCCTTTATAAAATATTATATTATCTATATTAACTAGTGTCAATCAGACATGGTGCAGAAATGTTTTTTTGCAATACTCAAGAAATTCAGTCAAATCTTTTTCCACTACAGGGTCCAGTTTGGTTCTTCTCTCGTCTTTAGTAATATCAAGAAGCTTTCCCTCAGTAGGATGATACCCTGTCACTCCGAAATTCCCCTTAAGAAGAGCTGAGCCCCTTCTTCTTATCGACAGCAGGTCTGTGTTTATACTTATTCCTTCTTTATTAAAGACTTTATTCTTATACTTGGTTATAGGCATATAATACGATATGGGATCCTCGCAGGCCATCCTTTTTACGGCCTTTGTTTTTCTCGCAAGAGACGGTATCCCATCCACTATATCATGGCTTACCGCCAAATCCTTGGACGGTCTGTTCCTATAAGTAAGGCAGTTCATTTCTATAGCGATTATTTTTGGATTTTGTTTGCTCTTGATTTCTTCCAGCATGGTCTGCCATGCAAAAGTTTTATTTCCTGCCACGCCATAAGGATACCCTGTAAATCCATATTCTTCATAAGCCATAGGCGCGTTGAAGCCTACATAAACTTCGCTAGCCCCCATAACTATAACATCGAGGGTATTTTCAGGCTCTTGGTAAAAGCCGCATACTCTGAGGCTGCTGTGGCTCATATCTCTGAAAACGGTAAGCTGAAGCAAAATACCGCTTATTATAACAGCCGCTATAAGCAGCGTTATTTTTAATATTCTTTTCATATATATTTTAGCCATGTTCTCTCCTAAAACTGCATATATACAAAATCCGCAGGATTATAGCCCGGGCCGTAAGTACCCAATACTATTATCGCCATTATTCCGACATATATTATTATCCATCTCAATAAAAACGTTTTCTTATCCAGCATCTCTCTTATATTGGTATTCTGATGCGTTTCCTGTATTATTCCTACTATAAGCAGGAGGAACGTACATATCAAAAGCAATATATACTCGCTGCCGAACAACGGAAAGCTTTTTAGCTGTTCATACGCTCCGGAAAAGTCCTGCTCAAAAATCATGCTCTTAAACATAGCGGCTGCTCCTCGCATGTTGGGCGCCACATCAAGCACATAGCCTATATATACGAGCAAAAATGTTCTCGCTATCCTGAAAAGTCTGAACCAAAACGCCTCCTCATTTATATGAAGAAGCCTGTTAGTATTCTTATAGATCGGAGCGAGTATTGTAGACATCATCATTATTACGCCGTTCCATACGCCGTATACTACAAATTTCCATCCCGCTCCGTGCCACACTCCTACTATGAGAAATATCACAAGAGAAGCAAACGCTGAAGGTAAGACCTTTGAAACATGACTTCCAAAGCTTGTCCTTCCAAAGCCTGTATTTTTAAGTTTTTTTGATACATTAGCTGCTCCTTTTGATAATGAAATAGAATAAAACACATAATTCTTCATCCATGCGCCGAGGCTTATATGCCATCTTCTCCAGTAATCTCCAAGTGAAACGGCAAAATAAGGTCTTCTGAAATTATCTATCATATCGATGCCAAAGATCTGGGCGATACCTCTTGATATATCAATTCCGGCAGAGAAGTCTGCATAAAGCTGCAGGGCGTAAAGCAGCACCATAAACGTAACTATAGTGCCGTTATATGAATAAACGTCTTCCATAAACATGCTCAGCGTTGCCCATGCTCTGTCAGCAATCACAAGCTTTTTAAACACACCCCACAGAATGAGTTCCGAACCATGCTTAAAATTCTTAAAGCTTAATGAGTGCGGTTCATATAGCTGATGCGCAAGCTGGCTGTACGTACTGATGGGACCCTGCAGGATCTGTGGAAAGAACGATAAAAACAGCGCGAATTTGGCGAGGTTTTTTTCAGCGTTTACCGCGCCTCTGTATACGTCTATCAAATATCCTACCGCCTGGAACGTATAGAACGATATACCTAACGGCAAAATCAAATCAAGCTTAGGCAATATAACTTCTCCGGAAGCAGAGTTGAATGTCTCAGAAGCTACTCCATAGAATTTAAAGAACGCCAAGATACCGAAATTCACCAAAAGAACGACAAATACAGTCATTCGGTTTTTTCTGTTGACAGAGTCCTTAAAGCTTTTGCGTTCTTCCCTTGTCCATACTCCTTTATTCTTTTTGATTTCTTTGGAAGCCCATGAATTTTTCTTATCCATGACACGAGCCGCAAGATATATTGAATAGGTGGTTATAAGTAAGAATACAGTCAATTTTATGCTGAAAAACAAATAAAACGCATAGCTGAAAAGAAGCAGGCAGATCCATTGCTTACTTTTTGGACATGCAAAATATGATATTAACAAAATAATTGCAAATACTAAGAACTCAATAGAAAAGTATGACATCCTATACCCCGATCGTTAATAATTTTTATCTGTTGTTTTTCTATGTGAATATTATGTGAATTTCCAGTTTATAGTATACCCCCCCCCATAGCATATTGTCAACATTAAAAAATAACGACTATACCGCCGTTATTTTTTGAAAACGTCATTATTTTTTGTTGTTATTTTTCGTAAATTTCTATGGCTTTTTCAATATCTCCGTCAAATATCATCTTACCTTTTTCAAGGACTATGCCTCTTTTGCAAAAGGCTTTTGCCATGCGTGAGGAATGCGTAACAAACAAAAACGTAACGTCTCCATTCTCCATTATCTGATTCACTTTTTTTATACATTTTTGTTGAAACGCTTTATCACCGACGCTCAACGCCTCGTCTACAATAAGTATTTCAGGCTCTACGTTTACGTTTATAGAAAAGCCGAGCCTCGATTTCATTCCGCTTGAATAAGTACGTACAGGCTGATCGATGTAATCACCTATTTCAGCAAACTCTACTATTTGTTCCTCGACCTCGGCAACTTGCTCGTCTGTCATTCCCATTATATTGCATTTTAGATATATATTTTCTCTGCCGGTAAATTCTCCGTCAAAGCCTGCCGTAAGCTCAAGCAATGCGCTTACACGCCCATTTATAGTTATCGTTCCCGACGTCGGAAATGTAACCTCCGTTATCATCTTCATTATAGTAGACTTTCCCGCGCCGTTCTTTCCGAACAAAGCTACGCTCTCGCCTTTCTTAACGCAAAATGACAAATCGTTTACAGCTTTATTCTCTTTATATTTTATCTTTTTTGAAAAAATACCAAGAAATCTTTGCTTATCATTTTTATATAATTTATATATCTTTGTTACGTGGTCAAACGTAATAACATTATTAGCCATCTTTATCTCCTAAAGTACATCCGCAATATCCTTATGAAGCTTCTTATATGCCCATATTGCCAAAATTATCATTACTGCAAGAACTATAAAATAATTTCTTACTTCCGTCGGAGTTTCAAAAAACCATGTTTTATCTATAAATACATGTCTATAGCCGTTGGCTATTATAGTTACAGGGTTAAACATAAGTATATTTTTGATCCACGTTTGCTCAATGCTGCTTACATTATACATAATACCCGAGACCCAAAATATCGCTGTTGTAAATGCCTTAACAAGATTTAAAAAATCCTTGCTCATCGCGGATAACATTCCTGCGAAAAGTCCCCAAAATACGAAAAAAACAAACATAAACAAAATATACAGGGGAAGCTGCAGAAAGTATTTGTCAGGCATGTACCCAAATAAAACAAAAATGCCAATCATAACAACGAGCAGTATAAAATGAACTGCAAGCTTTGATATACTCGTAAATGTCGGGATTACAGAAATAGGAAATTTCATCTTTGTTACGAGATGTTTGTTGCTTCTTATGCAGCTTGCTCCGCCTGTTATCATCTCACTCATAAAAAACCATGGAACAAAACCTGCGATCATCCATAAAAAGAACGGATAGCCGTCAACATCTCCGCCCGACCTTAATCCAAAGCTAAAAGCAAACCAAAATACAAATATGGTAACTACAGGCTTGATAAAAGCCCATGCCCAACCTAAAGCAGAACCTCTATAGGTTTTTACTAAGTCTGATTTAGCAAGCTTTACTATTTGTTTTCTGTATGTTAAATGTTCATTTATTATAGTCTTTATGGTATTCACTTAACTTCCCTTTTAATTATTAAGATATTACGTTGACAAATTATTTTACTAATTTTTTCAAAAGCTGTCAAGGCTTCGCTTACGGTCTTGCGACCGTATCGGGCTTCATTGCGCTTTCCGTATTGCTCCCCTTGCTTTCTTTATTTTTTGAATTTTATCGACGATTTTGTCTTTTCGGGAGCGACGCGCTTCATATCGTCCGCAAATATCTGGCTTATTCTTCTAAAAGACTCTATCTGTTCCGGAGTACACTCTTTAAGCAGACTTACGATTTCCTCGTGTACCCGCAGGGATTCCTCATCGTTGTCGAGAGAATAAAGCTTTCCTGAAAGTAAATATTCTGCCGAAACGCCTAAAAGCTGGCTGAGCAGATATAAATTTTTGATTGACATGCCCTTATTTCCATATTCCACGTCTGAAATAAAAGCAGGAGAAATATCCATCTTTTCAGCCAATTCTTCTCTTGTTATTTCTTTTCTTTCTCTTATTACCCTTATCCTGCGACCCATAGCAGTAATGCTCAGCTCTTTAAGTTCTTCTGACATGACATGCTCCTTGCTTTTCTTTTATTTTATCTTTATTTTACCACAGCTTGGCCGCCGTATCAAATACGTTATTTTTTCATGACGTTTCATACGCCGGCGCAAATTATTTTTTCATGACGTCAACGTAAATCGCGCTTATGTCCCTGATGCTCTCCAAATACTTTGCATCGCACTCCCTCAAAATATTCAGGATCTCTTTACAAGTCTCCGCGGCTTCGTCATCAAGGTCTGCGGCATAGACGTTGCCACCCAAAAGATAATCGGCCGTAGTTCCGAGAGCCTGACACAACAGATAAAACTTTTTGACGGAAGGACATTTCTTGCCATATTCAATGTCGGCTATAAAATTCGTGGAAACGTCAATTTTCTCTGCAAGATTTTCTCTCGTCATTTTCTTTGCTTCACGAATTTTTCTTACTCTTATTCCCATCGCTGCTTTGTCTAATTCTTTCATTTCTTTATACATATCTTATCTTGTATGATGTATTTAAGTCTAAATACATCAATGCACTCCTTTCTCTTTAATTTCTGCTTGACTTTTTATTTGCAGACTTAAATTTTGATATAATCAATACAATACTGTGGACTTTTTATTTCTTTCTATAGCTTTGACTATTTTAAGGAGTGTATTGCCACAGTTTTATCTGCAATATTTATAGTTGGATAAGTCTTTGAACTTTCATCTCTGGCAAGTTTATGAGGATAAAACTTAGTGGACTAACACAGTGATTTTTTAACAAGGAGTTGATTTTATGATTTATGTCGGCATTGATATTGCCAAACTTACTCACTATGCTGCTATTATGAATTCTGATGGTGAAGTCTTAGTTGAACCCTTTTGCTTTTTCAAATGATCTCTCAGGCTTTCAAAAACTGCTTGACTGCCTAAAGGATTTCTCACCTAGACGAACTCCTCATCGGCATGGAGTCTACCGCCCATTATGCTGAAAATCTTGCCTCATTCCTTTTTACAAGAGGTTTCAAGCTCTGCATTATTAATCCCATTCAAACCGCTTCTCTCAGAAAATCCAATATTCGTAAGACCAAGACTGATTCCATTGACACCTTTCTGATAATTAAAGCTTTATCCCTTAATCATTTCAGGCTTTTTACTCAACATGACTTTGATTCTATGCAATTAAAAAGCCTTTGCCGCTTCCGCCAAAAACTGATGAAGGTAAGGACAAAGGTCAAAATTCAACTGGTTTCTTACGTGGATTTGCTTTTCCCTGAACTCCAGTTTTTCTTCAAATCCGGGATTCATATCAAAGCCTGTTACGCCCTCCTCAAAGAAGAACCTAATCCCGACAAGATTGCGTCGATGCATCTCACGCGGTTATCAAACCTGCTGAAAAAGACCTCTAAGGGCCACTTTGGTAAGCAACATGCCATTGCCCTAAAAGAGCTTGCTGCGCAATCTGTCGGTATTAAAAATGATACCTTATCTTTACAGATTTTGCAATCCATAAATCAAATTGAGCTTTTTTCTTCTCAATTAGACAAAGTCGAAAAGTCAATCAACCAAATTATGGATAAAATGGACTCTGTGATTAAAACCATCCCCGGCATCGGTAGCCTTAATGGCGCTATGATTATCGGTGAAATCGGCGATGTCAGAAGGTTTGAAAAACCTTGCCAGCTTCTTGCCTATGCCGGTCTTGACCCTTGTATTTATCAATCAGGAAAATTTACGGCTTCCAGAACCAGAATGTCTAAGCGTGGCTCTAAAATACTTCGTTACGCTTTAATCAATGCCGCTTGGCAAACAACCTTAGTAAACCAAACCTTTAGAGATTACTACAACCTGAAAATTTCTCAGGGCCGCGGACATTACAGTGCCCTTGGCCACGTTGCTCACAAGCTTGTTCGTGTCATTCATAAAATGATGACAGACAATGTAGAATTCAATTTAGATTAGTCCTACCCTATCAACTATATTAAATTGTAGAAAGCACCTTACTTGATGCTTTATTTGTCATACACTTTTTTAGTCAAATTTTTTTAGAAAAAGTTTGAGATTTTTATTGACTATTCATAGTTGGTCTCCTCTCGTTATTTATTTGACTTCGCGGAAAGCATGTACTAAAAAAAGCAAGCACGAATAATCATGCCTCTAATCTTAAAGTCGTATAAACTATTAATAATAAGATATGTTTTATCTATGTAAAAGGTAAATTTTCATAAAAAAACATCTTACAGGAAAGCCCATGCAAGATGTTTGAATGATCATTACTCTCACGGAGAGATTCTTCTGTATTGGCTGCCTTTTTATTTCATAAGGCTTGCCGTATAAATCAGGCTTATGTCGCGAAAGCCCTTTATCTGATCTATATCGCATTTTTTCAATATTCCGATTATTTCCCTGCAGAGTTCCGCAGCTTCTTCCTCCTCATCCGCGTCGTACTTAACACCGCCCAGAACATAATCGGCCGTAGACTCAAGCGCCTGACATAACAGATAGAGACTTTTGACTGACGGACATTTGTTCCCATATTCTATATCTGTAATGAACGTGACAGACAAGTCTACCTTTTCCGCCAATTCTTCTCTCGTAATTTTTTTTGATTCGCGAATCACCCTTATTCTTCTTCCCATAGACTTTACATCCAATTGATTCAACTCCTGCTGCATCTCATACCTCCATCTCGATTAAATCAACTTTTTAATGAGCCTCGGCTCCTTTCTTCTTAAAGTTAACCTTTTTAAGCTGAAAGTTGTATAATCTATTGGTTGTATTTTTATATCTAAAAGGCAAAAATTTTTAAATACCCTGCGTTTTTTATGCGCAGGGTATCTATCATCACTGATTTTGCACAGCTTATTCCGCCATTACAGCTGAAATCTGACTTTTAGCTTCGTCTATTGACGACTGATCCGGAACCATTACATATACGTTGTAATTAGGAATTGAATATACAGGAGTCATCTTGCTGCTACCTGTCAGGCTGCATTGTTTGATCGTCCATCCGCTCATATCTCCGAGCTGCATTTTGACAAGCGAAGTTATGTCTTTCTGCGACATGTTGGTCTGCAGATTGTTTTCCACTGAATTCAGAATTCCGGTGTAATTGGTCAGAATAGATGTGCTGCTGGTGCACTTGTTGATTATTCCCGTTATAACTGCCTGCTGGTTCTTCACTCTCTGGTTGTCTCCCGAGGCGAAGGAGTATCTCTCCCTTGAGAAAGCGAGTGCCGCTTCTCCATTGAGATTATTCGGGCCTGCTGTGAAATTATATCCTCCGGCAGAGAAACTGTAATCTGAATTTACTGTAATTCCTCCCAGGGTGTCCACCAGCTTGACTACCGTGGTAAAGTTCACCTTTATATGATAGTTGATGTCTATTCCCAGCAGATTTTCGACTGTGGCCGTTGTCTCGTCTATACCGTAAAGGCCTGAATGGGTCAGCTTGTCCATAGCGCCTTTGGTTGCCAGCTGAACGTAATAATCCCTAGGTATCGATGTCAGCAGAATGGTCTTCGTCTTAGGGTTTACGGTCATTATCATATTGACGTCGCTCCTTGAAACGTTACCGATGGAACCGGTCGTATCAAGGCCGCTTATATACACGTTAAACGGATCTTTCGTAACATTTACAGATTTGGCGCTGGTTTCGGCTTCCACCGTAATGTCTATGGTTTCAAGAATCTTTGTCGAATCTTTCGTAAATCCGTCTATTTCTTCGACTGCCATATCGTAATAAGCGCTGTTCATGAAAATAACGTCTGTATTTTCATTTATCAGAGCCTTTGCCAGCTGATCGAAGCCGCCCATGCTTTCAAAGCTTACGTCAACTTTGTCTTTCAAATCTTCCTGGGCTTCTGCGTAAGTATCATCAGAGTTCTCCATGATGCCTACGGTCTTTCCCTCTATGTCTTTCAGCTTTTCATATTCGCTTGAAGCTCTTGCTACGACATAAAAGTTGTGTGTATTTGAAGTTCCTGATATTTTCCCCAGGAAATTCAGGGTTCCGCCCATGTAATATGTTCCCAGGCTGGTAATCAGGATCACGATGACAGCTGCAACTGACGCGGCCGTTTTTTTCTGTTTTGCAGGCTCTCTGCCGCTTCTTGTCTTGCCGTCCTTTCTCAGAAGCGATCTGAGTATTGGAAAGCTTATCAGCGCCAGCAGCAGTATCAAAATTACAAAATAAAGCAGAGGCAGCACGTTGACCATGAATACGGATACTATAAATGCTGCGACAGCTATTATGTATATTATGGCTAAAATCCATGCGAATCTGTTCTTAGTATTCTGTTTTTTCTCTTCCTGTTTTCGTTCTGATCTCATATGATTCTTATCCTCTTTTTACGACTCATCTATCAGCAAAATCAATATTATATGTTACAGAATTTTTTAATACCCGATATAAACTGCTGAAAGCTAACAAAAGAATTATTTTCTATATTCATATGTATTCCTATTCTCCTTGCACCATCAATTTGCTGATGAATAGGTATGAGTTTTTTCAATTCATTTTTGGGGCTTACCATCATATCCGGATTTCTGTATTTTCGTTTGTTTGAAAGGTTTGTTATGTCACGGCCATATGCAAGCCGAGACAACTTATAAATCCCCAAAATACCATGACTCCAATTCTCTGCATGCTATTCGAATTAATACATCTCGCCCAAAACCTTCTGTCATTTTTCTCAAATGTTCTTTTACTGCTATACAGTCTTCATTATCTTGATCTCTTACAATTACAAATTTACAATTTAGCATATTCCATGCTTTTAGTTTTTTAGGTATAGAATTTTCTAAATCACCTTTTCCATTATGTGGAATTGTTATGAACGAAATCGTTTCCGGAAAAACTCTTGGCAATATAATATCAAGAACTTCTTTCATTGAACGTTATTCTAACAAAAAACCACTTCCACTATTTCACCTCTTCCAGCAATAATCCTTGCCGCCAAAACTGTCCCAACTGATCTCCTGCATTGTAAAGATTCCTTATGATATCATTTTCAGCTGCTTTACAAATCATAGTATATCCTTCTTTATCCTTTACTAAGCAAAATAATTCTTCTAACTCAATAGCATTAAGGAAATCACTTCACTAAAGCCACCTCTTTTGGCTAAAGCTGCACGTATATTCGATTGTAATGCGTCATGTAAAAAACCGAAAATATCAAAAAAAGTCGTTTTCCCGCTTCCGTTCCTTCCTAAAAAAATAGCTAAATTAGGAATATGATTAACTTCAATATTGTGAAAGACCCTGTAATTGCTCACCTTTATTGATTCTATCTGCATAAATAAACCCTCTTTTTAATGAAAATAACATCTTGTTAAACAATTTATATAATTATTCTATCCCATATACTTTTTTTACAAGTTTAATATCTCTTCATAAACACGTCTGCAATTTTCATGATCATTGTACGCAAAGAAATTTTCTACACGGTCGATATACAAATCTTCCATTACACAGCCGCCCTTTATATATTCAATTATTTTATCAACAACTTCGTCAACACTTTTGAACACATCTCCGAACCCATAAGTTTCATAGTCAAAATATCCTTCTTTTCCCGTATGGTTATTAAGAAAGTCTTCTTTATCAAACTGAGCGTATATAACAGGCTTTTTCAAATATGCAAAATCCATAGCTACGCTAGAATAGTCTGTAACCAGCAAAGAGCTTTCTTTAAAAACACGGTTATAGTCGGCGTTTTCCCCATGAATAACCACCGTATCGTATTTTGAGTTAAAATCAATTATCTGCCTTGAAAAAGACGGGTGCAAATAAAAGTGACACGTATAATCCGATTTCTTTAACGCAGCATTGAGTCTGTCATCATTCAGAATACTTTGATAGAATCTATAATATTCGGTATATTTAAAGCTCTCAGAGTAACCTCTGACTTTAATCTGACTGTTTTCAGACATCGGAACATGAGCCGCCACGATATGCTGTCTCCACGTAGGCATAACGGAAACCATTTTTTTACTTTCGCTTTTCAAGTTATCATATCTCGGCAGTCCCGTAAGCTTCACTTCTTTTTCGGAATAGCCGTAATCGCCGTCTACTATCGATTTAAATTCAGGTTTTGCCGAAGTTACGAATACTTTTATATTTTT
>OLRX01000464.1_pt1 | contig 36916 bp, 24 predicted proteins | sample 1672991 | NCBI WGS metagenome assembly OLRX01 (sample SAMEA3136744, study PRJEB25190) | human gut metagenome | biome: human gut; feature: human-associated habitat; material: faeces | place: Austria | collected 2013
TGGAATCGAGGTGTCTTTCTTTTATGCAAAATCACGAACTTGCTCATTTATAGATTAAAGGTTACCTTAAATTTTCCAGTTTCTTTATCATAAAAATATTCATAATCCTTCTCTTCCGGTAAAACAGGTTTTACCTCCGTCTCCTGGCTGCCGCCCGTTTGGTTTCCGGAATTATCCACATTTTGCTGTCCATTCTGAGAATTAGAATCTCCGGCTGCTCCCGACGCCAAACCTGCAGAGCCTGTACCGGAATTGGCATCCGATTCGTTCTTTTTCGAGTCGGACGGCGCACCCGGAATAATTTCTACTGTATCGGACTGAGATGGGCGTTCGATCGAATCGTATGGATTATCCGTCTGTTCACCCGACGGATTCTGACCGTTTTCTTCCCCTGTCTGGCTGTTTCCATTTTCATTCACAGAACCCACCGTTCCGGCTTCATTTCCTTCATCAGCTCCATCTGAGCCCTCATCTCCAGAAACATCCGCTACCGTAGAACCATCCTGCACTCCAACAGTATCTTTCCCAGCAGTATTCTCTGCCTGTTTTCCAGTACCAAACACTTCTTTCTCCATCCACTTATCCAGATCGACTTTCTCCTGCGTTCCCGCTGTGTCCACGCTTTCTTTGACAACTGCCGCATCATCCGCATAGGCGGCCGCCGTACCGAAGGAACTAAACGACAGCATCAGCGCCAGCAATACTGCTATCGGACGGCGCATCTGATTTTTATACTTCCGCCTCCGGCTCCTCCCCCTGATTTTTCTCTCTTCCATCTCTTTACCTCCCTTGATAGATCTATTTCCAGATGCAGCAGCGTATAAACATTTCTTTCCGGTCCGTTTCCATGTTATGTCTTTCTGTCTATCCAGTTACTGCATCATGGTAACGCATTTTGTTTTTCCACATCTGGAACATTCCCCATCTTATTCTGCGTTACTGTTCACGCATACGTGCCCAGTAACGCGGTTCCAAAAGTGCCTACCCGTGAACCGTTACTATTCTGCCGCCTCATACGCATATAGAATTGTCCGGGCATTGTTAAATTCATAGCTACATGTCACAAATGAATACAAACGCACGATCGTCCCCTCGATCGGCGCGGACGCGCTCGCGCCCGCTGTCATCTGCTGAATATATGACGCAAATTCTTCTCCCGATGCAAACTCCGTTTTCCGTCGGATCGCATCCGGCGATGTGCAGACAGCCGCCAGGGCTTTTAAATGAATCTCCCGCTCCGGCATATAAAGAATGATTTCTGAATGCTGATCGAAATAACCCTGATCCTTGTATCTGGAAATGTCTTTAAACATACTTCCATTCTTCATGTGATGGCCGTACAGCACATTATGCAGGGACGAAAAATCTGCCCGATCGGCATAGTCCAGAAAAATCGTGCCCGCCGTGCTCTTCTGTCCGTTCAGGTCACGGTGCAGGTAATAATCATTGTCCTTCCCCTGAACCACTGGATAATTGATCTGAGTTCCCGGAATCTGAATCCAGGCAACGACGTCCGGATTCTGGGAATCCAGCACTGCGAAATCAATTGCTGACACATATTCTGTCTCCTTTATTGCATTCGTCTCATCTATCTCATTTTCCACTTCTGGCACTTTTTTCTCCGGCATTGTTTCTCCTGTCGTCCCTGCTTCCGACATTCCCACAACCTGAGCGGTCAGCTCTTCATGCGCCTTCTCCTGACGCATTTCATCCCATTTATGAATTGCCACCCCCGCTGTACCGAACGCCAGACAGATGACAGCTATCACAGCCGCTGCTTTCCGTGTCCACTTTTGCATCGATCCCTCCATCTTTGCCCGTGAAACATCTTGACTGACGTCCAAACCAGCCTTGACTGTAACTTTCCCTCTTTTTCTTCGCTTTTTTATTCTTTTTACATTCCGCCTTATCATCAACACAGAGTCATCCCCTTATGCGGATTTAAATACCTCCCTTCTGCACTTCTTTCACGCCATGCTCCCGCAGAAATGGCTTGTACAGTTCCTCTTCTGCTTTTTTCCGCGCTGCCACCGCGTCCTCCAGATTTACGAAAGTTCCAAGGTTGTACACTTTTCCCTGAAAGCCGATTGCTGCCCGCCACCGGGAATTTTCCCGCTGGTAGACGCCGCGGTAACCGCTCGTATTGTTTGCTGTATTTTTCTGGTTGGCGATCCGCTCCAGGCAGGTTCCGCCTACAAAATGAATCGCTTTTTTCATGTTTTTCTTCCGTGTCTCCGCCCGCAGGCAGCCACAGCTCCTGGTTTTTCCCGCACACAGGTTTTCTTTGGACACCTCAATCAGGCGTCCGCAGCTACAAACGCATTTCCAGTATTCGCCTGTCCGGTTGGAATTATCCTCCTCTTCAAGCACTTTCAAACGTCCGAACTGACGCCCTGTCAGATCAATCCACCGACTGGACGGAAGCTCCTTCCGATAGCACCCGCAGCTTTTCGTATGCCCCGTTTTCAGATGGGACTCCTCCACAGTCTTTTCTTTCCCGCAGTCGCACCGGCACAGCCAGTAATGGCGGCGGCCTTTTTCTGCCTGTTTTATCTCCCGGCAGACGGTCAGGCGACCATACCGGCGCCCCGTCAGATCTTCTCTCACATACTCCACCTCCCCGGTTGACATAATGGGAATTATGTCCTGAAATGAAAAGAATCTGCATACATATCTAAATATATGACTTTTTATTAAGTTTATCACTTCTGAGAAAAAAATTCAACATACAAAGGCGTTAAAAACAGTACCTGAAATAGGACAGTGTTACTGGGCACGTATGCGTGAACAGTAACGAATATTGTATCCAAAAGTTGGAAAATCCGGCAAAAACCTTGCAAATCAAAGAAAAAACGAAATAGGCGGATAGGACATAATTCCCATTATGTTTTTCGTCAATTTTCCCTATCAATCAACAAACCTAATTCCAGCTGTCTGCGGCACGCTTCACGGCTGCTGATGATCGTATAACGTCTTGTCGTCTCCACGCTGCTGTGACCCAGATAGTCTGCCAGACGGACCAGATCGTGATCGCGCTCATAAAAGATCTTGGCAAACAGATGGCGTAGATTGTGCGGATATACCTTGCTCGGAAGAACCCCCGCTTCGGCGCAGACGGATTTCATATCCGCCCATACCTTCTGTCTGCAGAGCGGATGCCCGCTTCTTGTGACAAAGATACTGCCTCCCACGATCCGCTGCTTCTGGCAGTACTGCGTCAGATACAGCATCAGCGACTGCGGCAGCAGGATCACCCGCTGTTTTCCCTTACAGTCGATCACCACTTCCCCCTGTGCCAGCGATTCCGCTGTAATATATGAAAGCTCGCTGATTCGTATGCCCGTGCTCGCGATCGTCTGCAAAATCGCACAGAGGCGTTCATCGCCGCGTCCCCGCGCCGCCTTAACTAACTTCTGGTAATCGCTGCGCGTCATTTCCCGTCTCTCATCACAGAAAATCCGCTTCTGCACCCGGAACGTGCGGACACAGTATTCCTGTCTTCCGATAAAATGAAAGTAGCTGTTCAGAGACGCCAGCATCGAATTGGCGCTGGACGTTTTATAATGGGTTTGTAGGTATTCCTTAAAAGATATAATTGTGTTTTTATCCCATTCTTCACCCGCAAACATCAAAAACTTTCTCACGTCCCGGCAGTATTTTTCGATTGTATGGCTGCTTTTTTCCTGTTCTCTCAAATAATCCCTAAATTGTTCTAATTCATTTTGTTTTTTCTGTTTCAATGCATTTCCTCACTTTCTCACGAAACCTTCTCGCGTATTTGTTTTTCGCAGCTGTTTTTACTATCACAGCTGCCGTTACTTTTCTATTTTCTGAGAACCAACCTTATAGTATACGCACGGAGGACAAAAAGTCTTACAAAAAAACAAATATCACTGGATCTGAAAACTTTTCACATAAAATTTCTTTGATTTTCGGAATAAAATAGGACAGCTGCTCCTAGCTTACCCGGAACAGCTGTCCTATTTTTATTTTTATATGTTTTTCCTGAATCATTCACAGCAACTCCGTGAACGTGGCTGAAAGCCACGGTGATGACCATAATATATCAATGCCATCAGTACCATGAGCTGATCCGAAGTGACGTCTTCCATTGAAGATTTCAGGATATTACTGAGTTTCCTTTGACATAGGGATGAGTTTTGCCACCACAAAAAAACGTCCATCCTGCTGCGTATATTCACAGGTAGCGAGCGTGATAAGTCGTTCCGGCCAGGCAGCCTGCACACCGGTATCATAAAAGCAGTTAGCTTTCAGATAATCCATCAGCATTCCGTAAGATTCTTCATTCCTTGCCAGAAGCATCCGCTTAAAGGACTCATCCATGTTAGCAGCTGACTGTTTAAACGCTCCTATCACCTGATACGTCTCTTTCTCCGTCAATGTATCAAATTCGATTATCTGATGTTTCTGCCAAAAATCTTTTCTTTTATAATTCTCAATAGCCGCAAACATATCACCATTTCTCATATGATGTCCATAAAGCAGCAGATTCTGGGATCTTTCTTCCAGCTGGCAATCTCCATCTATAAATATCATCCCATAGCTGGATTTTTCCTTATCAAAGTTGTGATTAATATAGTATTCCGGTTCCTGAGGTGTATACATCACCGGATAGTCTATCTTCGTTCCTTTGATGTAGATCCATCCCTGCATATCCGGATTTTCCTGATTCAGGACTGCATATTGTTCCCGTCTCAGCTCCCTAACTTTAACCTCTTCCTCCGGCGACGAAAGACTTCCTGACGGAGAACTGCCGTCCTGCTGAACTCTGACCTCCTCCATCACCTGATACACCCGCTCCAGGGATTCCTGCCCTTTCTGATAGTCTCTCTCTTTCTGCACCAGCTTATATCCCAGAAAAACAGCGCTCCCCAGACTCAGAAGGACAATCAGAGTAAATACATGCTGCATGATTTTTCTGCTCATATTCTCTTCCTTTTACATGACTGTTCAGAAAAAGCAGTGGGCTGCTGCTCCACTGCTCTTTCATTGCCTTATGATCTCTTTCTATTCATTACCTTTGGATGCGGAAGCGTTTCTTCATATAAAGCGCACCGCAGGCAATCAGGATAGCCAACAGAATACCAAATACATACCCGGTAATTCCGGTGTCACCTGTTTTCGGAAGAACTCTTAACGGAATATCGTCAACTATATCTATTTTATCCGAAACGTCGCTTCCGATACTTCCCGGACCCTGGCCTGAGCTGACGTTCTTTTTGCTGTGGCTGCTGCCACCGCCGCCTCCGCCACCACCGCCTCCGCCGCTGGAAGGTGTAGTTCCTTCCACGCAGAAGATCCAGTCTACTGCATCAAATTTGTCCGCAAATGAATTATCAAAGGTCGGTCCCGGAAGCTTCAGTGTAATCACCATATTCTTCTTGGAACCTGCCGCAAAGCTTCCTAAATTCATACCGTAATTCTCATCTGACACGGTTTCATAGCCTGCTTTCGGCTTGACACCATCTGCGCTTCCCTCGTAGATAATCTTGTCATCCAGTTTCAGAGTCATCTCAATCTGATCTAAGATATCGTCTCGAAACGTTTTACTGTCTGCGGATGCTACACTCTTGTCTCTGACCGCTGTAATTCCGTCGGCACTTTTAAAATCAGCGTATGGTTTCAGATAAATGGTAACGGCACGGCCACTATTATTAGATAGCGATACCTGATTTTCTACCGTATCACCTGGCATCAGATCTTTCATATTGGAGAAAAGATCCTTATCCTGATATCCGACCACGGCTTTCGTATCATCAGCATATCTGCCACTGCCATTTACGTCAACAGAGTCTGCAGCGAGTGCAGTCATGCTGAGCACCCCTACGAATGTCGCCGCCCAAAAGCCCGCCATTATCCGTTTTAATAGATTTTTTTTCATAGCATATTAACCTTTCTCGCTGCGAATCATGGTTATTCAAATTTTAGGCATTCTCTTTAAAAAAGGATACCCAAACTGAAATAGCTTTTATTCTCCTGTGGTTCCTTCTGCTGTAGTCTCAGCTTCAGTCTCAGTGTCATAACTGAGAGTATTTTTATCTTCTATCTTATCAAACTTATCTAAGAACGCATCTTCATAGCTCGTTACACCAAGATTATCCGACTGTATAGCTTCTGCATCCAAACGAACAGTGATCTCCTTATCAGCAAAATTCTGATTATTTGCTGTAGTAGCGATTTCAATATCTGTCATAATCTTATCTGTGAACTCGCCTGGTTCTACAATCTTATTGTAATAATAATATCCATCGCTTGCATTCGGCATCCATTTTATATCGGTACCTGCTATATGCATATATTCCGGTTTCTCAATCACATTCTGATCTTTATCCAAGAATACAATCTTAGCCCGAATATATGCCGCATTCTTTCCTTCATTCTTAATACGAGCCTCTTTGTCTAAGTTCTGTCCTGGTGTAACCGGAGTTCCATTTCCAAACTGCATCCCCGGATTGCCAGTAGTTATTTTCTTTTCACTACCTTCAGTTCCGTTACCTTCAAACCAAGCAATATCTACATTACCGGTTGTCACTACATTGGTTGCTGTCTCGGTATCTGTAAACCATGCCAGGGTTCCACCTACTGCTAATGTACCTACTAATGCTACCGCTGCTGCTGTGAGTGCTACTTTCTTTTTCATCCTTCTACCTCCAAGTTTTAAAAAATTTTTATTATAAAAGCATTCCTACTTTTATTGTTGAATACATATAAATTTTGTTAATTTCCATTTGCCTTTTCAAATGCCGCATATGCTGCATCTGCGCCTGTTGCACTACCTACATCCATATTATCTGCCTGTACGGCTTCGGCTATGATCGGTATTGCCAACATATCCTCGGTAATGCCATCCGGCAGTTTACCATTCTGTATCAGATTCGGATAAGTGACTGCTTCCAGGAATATAGCTTTTTTACAACCGTCTTGAGCAGGATCTAGCGCAGTCGAAAGATACCAGTATCCATCCTCTTTACGAACCCATGATGCGGAAATCGTGCCATTTTTATCATATAAATCTGACACATATATATCACTGCCATTACGGTTCCAAGCATCAATCTGTTTACTAACACTCGGACCTTCTGTGGGCTTGTAAGTTACAACAGCACTTCCAACCTGCTCATTTCCATCAGCGTCCTTGTACGTATACGTCAGGGTCGGAATATCCACTCTGATTCTGACATAACACTTCGATGTACCGGTGGCTTTCACTCCGATTCCGCTCTTTGTAAGACCGTCTACTTTCTCCTCAACTTCAACCTCAACCTTACCAGTTGAGATGCTATTAACTGCTGCCTCGATATCTGTAAAGAATGCAACGGTTGCGCCAATTGCAAGGATTGCGATCAGCAGTAACGCCAAACCGAATTTCATCGATTTATTCAACATTTTATTCTTGTCTTTCACTCGACTGCTCCTCCTCTTCCGGCTTTAACAGTTCCGGTATAATCTGCAGCAGGATAAATACAATGACATAAGCACCGATACAAAACATACCTTTTTTAGTCCGCATATACAGCGGAATATATCCTATCATAGGCACCGACATACCTGCTTTACCTATCACACTATCAAATGAAACCGGAGCCAAATCCTCTACCTCATTGGCATCGCCTTTTGTCTTAAATTCCCGTGTTTCCTCGTTTATCTTGATTACACGATGGGTAGCTATGGCATTATCACCTTTCCGGAAGGTGATAGGATCTCCGACCTCTATCTCCTCTGGGGTGATATGCTTATCCACAATTACCACACTTCCTACATGGTAATAGGGCTCCATGCTACCGCTCATGACAGCATAGATATCATTGCCCATTACCCGTGGTACTATCATGACTGCCCCGACGGCAATCACGATAAGTACCATAATTACTGAAATTAAATTACAAATTTTTGTTACTGCTTTTACCATGATCCCTACTCGCCTTTCTGGTTACTATTCTTTATTCGCGCGACTAGTTCTCATTGTCGTCGTCATCTTCTGTCTTGCCGCCGTTTGTGAAAAGAGCGGCAATTTGACGGATTCTGCTTTTTGTTCCGCTGGTGCTTACTGGTTTGAATTTACCATTTTCTACCGTATTAACTGTAATCTTAGAATCTGTAAAGTAACCGTCAGCACATCTGTAGTTTTGGAATGTCACGGTTTCTGGCTGATTAAATCTTACAGTTACCTCCGTTGGATTATTACTATCTGCTTGGTACTGTAAATTAGGCATCTCTTCGAGAGCATAATTACCAACCGGAACCGTAATTTCTTTAGATCCTTCGGAAGCATCCTTAGCGATCGGCACCGACACATAAAAGCTTTCTTGTGTCGTTATATTGGTTACTTTAAAAGTAAATGTAACATTTTCTTTTGCAGCCGGATTCTCTGAACCTTTATTCGGATTCTTTACAAGTTTTTTAGTAATACTAAGCTTTCCTACTGCTGGAACCAGTTTGTTTGTAATCGTAATTGTATCCGACTGGCTCGTATTATCCGCATAATCAATAGTGACAGCATTCTGTTCAACTGCATTATCTCCATTCAGTTTTGATAAGACAAATACCGCCTGATAGTTCGGATTCATTCCAGGGCATTCAGTTAAATCTTCCATAACATTGATACTTGCTACCTCTTTTGGAATATTCACAAGTTTCACTGTTTCTCCTGCTTTTAATTTGACACTGAAAGAACACGTTCCATTCTGTCCACTAAAATTTTCCACACTATGACTGGTATTATCAGCTAACGTGAAATCTGTTTCATCAAGCTGTATACTATCTTTAGTCGTCACGGTTACATTAAATTTATACTGTGCATCTGGAGACGGATTCGAAGCATTCGTCAGAACTTTTTTCAACTCCAAATCTCGCTTATAATAATAGTTTGTAAATTTAACGTTATCGCCTGCCTTTACTGTTTCACTTGTACGCTCTCCCTTATCGTTACTATTAACGTCAACTGTCGTTTTCCAAGCATTCCGTGTTCCTACTTCCGTGATTATAAATTCTTTCTCGATATCTTCCGGATTAATTTTAAATATTGCACTAGCTGTTGTCTCTTGACTGTTAATCGTAATGACTTTTTCCGAATAAATTTGATCCGGATTATTCTTAGGCGTAAGCGTAAAGTTAAATATCTTCTCATCCGGGTAAGCTTGTTCATCTCCAGCCAATGTTTTCTCTACTGTAATAATTCCATATTTGGAATAGACATTAGTGAACTCAACATTGCTTTCCCCTTTGTTTATAGTGCCAGATACAATCGGATTATTTTTTGTAGCTTCTGTTAGTGTTCCATCTACCTTTGCCTGAACGGAAGTCAGAACATAATCATCATCCTCTTTAGGCGTTGGAGTAATCTCTGTAACTGTATAGCTTACTCCTTCAGGTAAATTTTTAAATACAATTGAGTGATCCTTAGCTAATGTAAAGTTATATTTTCCACTGTTCTGTGTTACGCCTTCAGGTTTGGTTGGTATTGAAACGCTTGTATTTCCCTGTTTAAACTCTACAGTAAAGTTGTACGTTTGATCGGGCATGTTTCCATCGACTTCAACCTTTTTACTGATTGTCAAAATAGGTGCTACCTTAACTACAGGTTTCGGGAAATTAACTTTCCCCATCGCATCCGTATATGTTAAATAAGCTTCTTTGTTAGAAAAATAACCTGTTTCATCACTGTGTGTTCCTGTATCTCTACCATTTGTCGCAGTGTCAGGATAATCTGCTGTATAAGAACCTGTTACCTTTACTGCATACGTAAGAACCTTTTTTTGTCCCTTAGCAAGACTATCTGCTACTTTCCACTCAATTTTCGATTCTCCGATCGTATAAATAGCAATTTCCTTACTGGTTTCCGGCTCTAAGTACTTAACAGTATTATCATCCACCTTTTCTGGATTAAGCCTTACTCCCTTATTATCAACTTTCTGTTTTCCATCAGCACTTGTTCCAGAAACAGGCACATTACCATAATACAGTTCAGGAGCATTTATCTGGCTTCCACCAATCTTAATTCCAACTGGTTCAACATGATTACTTAAAATGTCCGTCACCACCGGATTGGTTACATCAATATTCTCAACCGTTGTACCAGAATCGCCAGCAGTGGTTGTCTGAATCGTATCACCTTCAACTTCCAGTGTCACATCGTACTCATTTTCTTCTGTATAGTTCTTCCAGGCTTTTTTTTCAACCTTCGGATCCAACTCACCGTATATATTCGTACATTGAAGGAGATATCCCACCGTATTGCTCACTTGATATATGTCAGATTTTTTTCCTGAAACAGGCGATTGATTTACTCCATTTGAATTACTTACCTTCCATTTAACCTTGTCTGTACCCTGTGAGTTTGTTTCCTCAACATAAAAATATTTACCGGTGTCAATATTAAGATCTTTTACAGCTCCTCCATTCAACGTAAAGGTTTCAATAGAAACTCCATCCATATTCGATGAATCATCCTGATAAGTTTCCAATTTATTCTTATCGTCTGCGATCACTACTTTGAAGCCAAAGTTACTGCCTGCCTTAGTTGCATCTCCGCCCTGTATATTCTTCTGTATTCTCACACCCTGAGAAGGAATTACAGGAAGGTTAAACTCCATATAGCAGTTAGAACTGTCGCCGCCACGTTCCATATAGTAAAAATCAAGTGTATATACTTCGTCAAAATCTGCTTTTGGTCTTTCAAATCCAACGCAACGTTTTATTCCATTCTGGGCAGTTGAAGAAGCATCCATATCATTGTACAGATACCAATCCACTTCACCATGGCTTGGTGCTTTCTTCGTTCCTGTAAATACATCATTGTGTTTTATAATACCAGTGGAAAAATCAATCGATCCCTTTGTTAATCCGTGAATTCCGCCAAGATCCATTGCCAATCTACTAGCTGATTCCGGCTCATTCTTCTTTCGAATATATACCCAAACGTCATCATCACCGGCAAATGTAAAGGTCATCGGTTTGCCAGCTGTCTTCCCATCCGAAGATAAATTGAAGTCAAACGAAACCTTCATACCAAATGTGCATTTTTTAGCTTCATTTAGTGAAATCAAATATGGTTTTACATACTTATTATATGGGAAAAAGCCATCGAAAGAATAATATCTACCCTCTACCTTCTTTAAAGCATTACCTTCAAGCTTCATTCTTAACTTTTGACCTTTATAGCTATTCCCTTGCTTCGATTCTACAGCGTTAAACACATAGTAATCATCTACCTTTTGTAATACATCTTTAATATCCACTCCATAATTGGCGGATGTTATTCCTGCTGTCAGTGTATCTCCATTTTCCGGAAATAATTTTGATACCTCATTCAACTTACCTATGTTATAATCATTTGAAAGCTGAATTTTCCCGCTTTCATTATAGGTTGATGCCATAATTCCCTGAAAAGCCACTTGACCATAACCCTTCCAAGCATATGCATTAGGTAAATATGAATTTTGAAGATTCTTCTTATTATTAGGCTCATTCAAATAAAACGTCTTTGTCTCATCACCTGCGGTATCATTTTCTATACCTATTATCTTATTAATATTTTGATCCTCATAATTCCCGAACAAATTTTTATCATAATTATACTTATACAGATTAACTTTGAAATCACTAAGCATCTCCGTATTCGCCGGATTAAGACTGGCAACAGGCATCACCATCAACCCCGCAGATGCTTCTGCCGCTTTTGCATTGCCACGTGCTCTTACCATTCGGAAAAGTGATCTGCTTTTTCTCTTCATCAGCACGACTGGGTATACTTCTGCCGGGATATCCACACCTTCTACATCGGAGGTATATACATCCACATCATCGTTGTATGTTTCGTCGTCAACTTCTTCCTCTTCTTCGTCGTCCTCACCCATCATCTCGAATTCTTCTTCCGGACTCTTCGGAGCGTCTTCGTCGTCATCGTCGTAGGAATCCTGAGGTACAAATGCCATTACTCGGTCGATACGATGGGAAGAAATAGAAACCTGCTGTTCTTCGCCTTTTTCCGAGGCGCTATTTCCGGTGTTTCCTTCATTGCCCCCCTGATTCTCCTGGGCTTTGTTCTCTCCCTTATTAGCTACGGACGGTGCCTTATTCTCAGTTGTATCACCAGAATTATCTTTCGAACCCTGGTTTTCAATTTCTACGATGGTTTCTTTGTTTCCTTCGTTGCCGCCCTGGTTCTCCTGGCCTTTGTTCTCTTCCTTATTATCTGTGGACGGTGCTGTATTCTCAGTTGTATTACCAGAATTTCCTTCTGAACCCTGATTTCCACCTTCTACCGTTGTGTCTTTATTCTCATTTTCCTCTGTGGAGGTACTTCCGGAGCCGTTTTCCGTGGTTCCATTTTCTGTAGTTCCGTTTTCCGTGGTTCCATTTCCATCGTTTTCGTCTGTACTGCCCTGGTTCTCCTGGCCTTTGTTCACTTCTTCGTCTGTAGATGGAGCAGGTGTTTCCTCCTCTTCCTGATCGGTTGCCAGCAGCACATTCTTACTTTCTACCTGTACCAGTGCACTCTTTCTTCCATCGATATCCAGCTGGAATGTTAAATCATCATTTGAACGGTTAATAAACAGGAAAATGAGTTTTTCATCGCCATTCATCTCATAATTTTCTGTATCGACGATCGTATCGTTGGCAGATGGTTTTCTCAAATCGCTGTCAGATGCTTTTTCCATATCGCTGTCGGATTCTTCTGTTATGTTGCTGTCAGATGCCTTCCGTGCATTGCTCTGAGTAGCTGCTTTTGCCGCCTGACCGTTCAGTTTCACAAATATCTGAAGTTCTGCATCTTCGTACATTGCATCGGATGCGCTCGCCTCACGGGCATACGGAATATCCTGAAGCTGATAAATGCTTCCGGTGCTCTGATCGAAGATATCCGCATATGCATCGGAATCTACGAATTTAATCGGATCTTCTTCATCTGAAGTCTCAAGCAATTCTTGAAATCCTACCTGTGCATTATAAAATGCGCCTGAACGGATCGCTTCTTCTGCCTCTGTTTTCAAGGCTGTTCCATCCAGTTCAAACAAGACATCTCTTTCCTTAGCGGAAGAATCTAAATCCGGATCCGCAAAGGCGATCCCTTGAAATGATGTTAAAACCATACAAACCGTCAGGATCATCGCAAAACTTCTTTTAATTTTTTTCCTAATCCTTCTCATACCCTTCACCTCTACCTGTTTGTTTTTTCTATATTTAATGGTTTTTACCATCTACATTCCTATTTGCTTTTCTTATCTATACAAGACAATGGTTCTTTTTCATATCGTAAATAGTGTAATTTCTCATTTCTAAAACATTTTAAGTTGTATACAAAGCGGTCATTTGTTGATGCTTTATCTTTTTGCGTGATTATTTTTGCTGAACTTCTAAGTATTTTGGGTTATGGATGAACAACACTTTTGTTGATAAGTGTTATAACCTGCAACGTTGATTAAACGAGAGATCAAAGTGATTGAGGGCCAGCTTTTTACAGATAGCCCTCTTTCGCTTTGTAAAAAACCTCATCACTGTAAACGGAAATGTTTACTCTTCTTCTGTTTTCTTTTTGCCTGTCATAAGTACATATGCTGCTGCCATCATGCCGATTGTCATGAATAACATATACACATCTACCGGTGTAGCATCGCCTGTTTTCGGCAGTGCCTGCAGCGGGATACCTGCTTCATCAGCCGGAGCCGGATCTACATTCGGAAGAACTGGGAACGGAATCTCTGCTTCTGCAGTCTGGCTGCCAGGACCCTTACCAGAACTGGAGCTGCCGCCGTGACCTCTGCCGGAGCTAGAGTGACCACCGGAGCTTCCGCTGCCACTGCCTGAACTTCCACTGCCACTGCCTGAACCACCGCTTTCACTGCCGGAGCCACCGCTTTCATTACCTGTGTTTCCACTGTTGCCAGGTTTTTCATTGCCGTCAGGTTTTTCACCGGGTTTTTCTGAATCACTATTTTTGGTGTTTATGAAATCCGCTTTGTGATCTCCATTTTCAACAATCGTTCCACTAACTTCCGTCACATTCGGTGTGTAACCGTCTGGATTTTCTGTTACCTTATACACGATTCCTGTCGGTAACGATGTTTTTTTGCTTTCTCCATGTTTCAGTTGGAAGTTTGCTTCACCACCTACAAACTCCATCTCACCATAGGTACCTTTCAAAGTCTTATCAGATAGTTCAACTTTAAAATTAAAGAATTTATCTTTATCACATGCTGTACCATCAACCGTCTTAGATACTGTGAGATCTCCTCCTACATAGATATTCTCATAGTCTACTCTTGCCAGACCTTTTGAAGTTTCAGTAACTTCCACATTTGCAGTCAAACTCTCTGCAGACGCACCACCATTTACAGATACTTTTGTAGCAGAACAATTCGACTGGGATGGTTTTGTTTCTTCTACTGTATATGTTCCAGTCTGCAAGCCAGTAAGGATTGCACGTTCCCCGGCTTTCAATGTAATCTTTCCATCCGCTGGAATCTTATATGCTTTCACTTCACCTTTCAGTTTAAGTTTCGCATTTTCCTTTCCAGGATTTTTAATCTCTGGTTCTTCCGTAACGATGCTATATAATCCTTCTGCCGGTTTGCCTTCTTTTGTTACAATAAATTCAAACTGCGTTTCTTTTGTCGGTATTCCTTTACCATCAACTGATTTACTGATAAGAAGATTTCCACGTCCTCCCTTAACCTCTGGATTGGGATATTGATGTGTTCCTGCTATTCCATTTTTAACATAGTTAAAATATGCAGCATCCACTCCTGTAACGTCGTATTTTTTATCTGGTTTATAGAATGTGTATTCTGGATTCAATTCAATCTGATAAACCAAATGATACCGATGTAAGAATGTATTTGAACCGTCTGATTCTGTATACTCAATTACTTTGTTTTTATCTCTTTCATATAGCTTGTCAATATCCCATCTGACTGTTGTGAGAGATTTCACTACCGGAATATCCCCATTTGGAAGTAACTGACCGTTATATTCAAACATCAAATTAATATAATCCGTTGTCGCATTAGGTTCTATATAGTCCTCTGAAAAGCTATATCCTGCATCCTTAGCTAAATCTTTTATTTTAGACAAATCATATTTACAAGACACGTTACCAACAATTCTATTAAATTTCTTCTTTCCTATTTCTCTCCACTCAGTATTTCCCGGAATCGGCGAACCATAATATAAGGTATAATTACCCTCGATCCTAGTTTCGTCATTAACATAACGTTCTACTTTTTTGGAACTACCAAAGTCAAGTGTAACTTTTGCAATCTTGTCTGTGTTTTCACTATTCTTCGCAGTTTCTTCGTCCTCATATAAAGCATATGAATGACCAGCATCATCTTTCAGATAGTAAGAACTCAGATCGAGAACTTCTTTCCAGGATACCGGTATGGTTACATCCAGATGAACGTTAAACTCATTCTCTGTATTGGTTGCAGATACTGTTTTTTTCAATTTGAAACCCTTCTGTTTAATTGTAGGTTTCAAACTGTCTGGAATCTGTTTTATATCTTCTTCCGTAAGTCCTTTTTTCTTATCCTTGTCAGCATAATACCATTGGCTTCCAATCTGCCAATTGAAAGCACTGTAAGGATTACCGCCTAAATCGTATTCAAAATCATAATCATCATCCGTAAGAATCTTAAATTTAGAAGCAGCTTCACCGGCATCAAGAGTCATGACTTCATAATTCAAGTCAAGTAACTGACCCGCTGTTGTCACGAACGCCGCTGCTGCTCTTCCCTTAAGAAGCACACTCTCGTATACAGTTCCAGTAAGAGAAGCTGTTGTTTCTTCTACCGTTTCTTCTGCTTCTTCTGATGTTACCTCTTCTTTTTCTTCCGGCAGAGTTACTGCTGTTTCTTCCGGCTCAGCAACTGATTCCGTACCTTCAGCCGGTACCTCGCTGTCAGGTGTTTCTTCTTCCGGTGTCTCGTTGTCAGGTGTTTCCTCTGCCGATGCCTCGCTGTCAGGTGTTTCCTCTGCCGATGCCTCGTTGTCAGGTGTTTCTTCTGCCGGTGCCATCAGGAACATCTAAAAATGAGCAGAGCGGGAAACTTTTGCTTCTGCCTGTTCGCCTGCATCTTCACTTGTGCTGTTTGCTTTCTCGCTTGTGCTGTCGGCTTTTTCACTGGCATTTCCTGAATTCTCTGATACAGAACCTGCATTTTCAGTCTCAGTGCCTTCTGTTCCAGTTTCACCCTCAGATGTTTTTGTATCTGTTGTGTCTGCTGTTTCGCCGTCAGGTGTTTCTGTATCTGTTGTGTTTGCTGTTTCGCCGTCAGGTGTTGTGGTATCCGGTGTATCTGTTGTTTCACCATCAGGTGTTGTGGTTTCCGATGTATCTGTTGTGTCTGCTGTATCCGGTGCAGGCAACTCTTCCTCTTCGAGCTTCATCTGCTTTTTAAGTTCTTTTGCAGAAAGAATCTCGATTTTCTGGCTGGTATTTCCGGTCACTTCGATGGTTCCGGTCTGTTTTGCAGATGAGTTTAAAAGCAGAAAGATGATCTGTTCATCTCCTGTAATCATATACTCATCATCTTCGCCTTCGGATTCATCTTCCTCATCCATGACAAATCCATCCGCTGACAGACGGGCATATACCTTTACAGTCAGATCGCCTTTGTTCTGCTCCAAGCCCTTGAGTTCGTACAGTTTTTCATCTTCCAACTCAAATAAGCCTGCATAATCTTCTGCTGCTTCTCCGACAAAATTAAAATCTTTTGCCACACTGTTTCCATTTGCTGCGTCAATCAGAGCATTTCCAAGCTCTGTCTGGTCAAAGACAAAATTCGTGTTTTCAGTTTTAGTTTCAGGTACTGCCGCCCATACGGTTGTACTTCCAATATTGGTCGTAATCATACTGGTACCAAGTACTGCCGCCATCAGGCGTCTGGCCTGATTTAAACCCTTATGAAACCGAAGATATTTTGCCTTTCGACTTTTACCTTTTCCTTTCATACCCTTCCTCCTAATTAATATAGCCAATACAGAGAATTCTATTTCTGTTAACATCTATGTGCCCAGCAACATAATTTCTCTATATGTGGTTTCTGCAACATCCAAAAAAATATGTCAACTTTCGCTGACCAGATTCACGCGCCAAGTCTCACGGACATCCGGCTTGAACCTGTCCTGTTTCAGGTTTTAAATGCAGCCCTGCTGTATCCTATTTAGTCTTCCTCTTCCGTCTCGTACGCATACAAAATGGTTCTTGCATTCTGAAACTCATAACTGCATGTTATAAATGAATATAATCGTGTAATGGTTTCTTCTGCCGGTGCAGATGCACTGGCTTTTTCTGTCATCTTCTCGATATAGGAAGTAAATTCCTCTTCCGATGAAAATTCTGTTTTTCTGCGAATTCCGTCTGCCGATGCCACCACGGCCGCCAGTGTTTTCAGGTGTATCTCCCGATCTGGCAGATACAGGATAACCTCCGGATGTTTATTGAAATATTCCTGATTCTTAAACCGGACTATATCCTTGAACATGCTTCCATTTCTCATATGGTGACCATACAAAATGTTATGCTGTGATGAGAAATCCGGCTCATCTTCATAATCCAGAAAGATCGTTCCTGCCACCGTCTCCTGTCCATTCAGATCGTGGTGGAGGTAATAATCATTGTCTTCCCCATGAACCACCGGGTAATTAATCTGTGTTCCTGGAATCTGTAACCATGCTGCAACATCCTCGTTCCGCTCCCACAAGATCTTAAAATCAATGGGTGATACATAGGCTTCTTCTGCTTCCGGTTCCGTTGTTTCCGTCGGTGCTTCTTCGGACTCTTCCCTGGACTCAACTACCTGTTCCGTCAGCTTATCGTGTGCTTTCTTCTGCTGGATTCCCTTCCATATATAGGAAGCTAAACCACAGGTTCCAATAGTAAGTGCCGCTATCATGATGAAGATAGCGGCTGTTCGCTTTTTATCCTGCATTTCTTACCCTTGGTTCCTTTCTGCATATTCCTGCAGAAATGGCTTGTACAGTTCCTCTTCTGCCTGTCTGCGGGCCGCTGCCGCATCTTCAATTCTCGTAAAGGTTCCCAGATTGTGTACCTTTCCCTGAAATCCGATGACCGCTCTCCACTTTGAGTTTTCACGCTTATAGACACCCCGGTAACCGCTGGTATTGCTTGCCGTATTCTTAGGATTTGTTATCTTCTCCAGACAGGTACCATCGACAAAGTGAATGGCTTTTTTCATATTTTCTTTTCGTGTTTCCTCCTGCAGGCATCCGCAGCTTTTTGTCTTTCCGGCACATAAGTTTTCTTTCGAAACTACCACATGACGACCGCAGCTGCAGATACATTCCCAGTATTCTTCCGTATTTTCCGTCCGTTCCAGCTTTGAAAGAACCGTCAGACGGCCGAACTTGCGTCCCGTCAGATCGACCCAGCGTTTCATGGGCAGTTCTCTCCGGTAGCAGCCGCAGCTTTTTGTATGTCCTGTTTTTAAATGGGACTCTTCCACTACTTTTTCGTTGCCGCAGTCACAGCGGCACAGCCAGTAGTGACGCTTTTTATTACTCTGTATTTTTTCAATTTCACAACAAACCATCAGCCGCCCGAAGCGCTGTCCTGTCAGATCCTGCCTCATACACCACACCCCTCTTTCTATGACATAATTCTTATTATGTCATAAAATCTTGCTATCTGTTAGCATACCATATATGAGATAATTTCCTGACAAATCTAAAAGAATCAAGTTCAAATCGAATCGTCAAATTCCCAAAATCATTGATATTACAAGGAAAAAATCAAACATAAAATTTCGATCAATTATCATATCAACTGTTATCTGAGAATGTATCTTAGTGAACATATCTCTGTCTTTAGTTTATCACGTCCTCGAAAAAAATCAATACACTAAAGCGAAAAATATATGATTACATATTACAGATGCACCTTTCAACACTGCAATGTTGTTCAAACAATACATACAAATGCAAATTTACAACGTTGTTACATAATAAGAATTATGTTTTATGTATTATGTCAGACAATTTTCAGCGTTACATAATAAGAATTATGTTTCCTGCTAATATTTCCAATTTTTCATACACTTCATTTATTTTTCTTTATGAATCAGCAGCCCCAGCTCCAGCTGTCTAAGACAGGCTTCCCGGCTGCTGATTACCGTATAACGTCTTGTGGTCTCCACACTGCTGTGGCCAAGATAATCGGCCAGACGCACCAGATCGTGATCCCTTTCATAAAATACCTTTGCAAATAGGTGGCGCAGATTGTGCGGATACACCTTGCTGGGCAGGATGCCTGCTTCCACGCTGAGTTCTTTCATTGCGGACCATATATTCTGGCGTTGGACGGATTGTCCGTTTCTGGTTACAAAGATTGCCCCCTCTGTGATGCCTTCTTCCATACAAAACTCTTTTAGATGGGAAGAAAGAGATACCGGAATCAGGATAACTCTTCTTTTTCCCTTACTGTCAATCACAATTTCCTTTGTTTCCAGCGATTCTACAGACACATAAGAAAGCTCACTGATTCTCATGCCGGTACTTGCCAGTGTCTGAATAATCGCAGCCAGGCGTTTATCCTTCCTTTTTTCAGCCGTCCGGACCAGCTTTTTATAATCTGACATGGTCAGCTCTTTCGATTCATCACAGAAGATCTGCCTCTGTACGCGAAAGGCATGTATACAATAATCCTTTTTCCCTCTATAACAGAAATAGTTGTTTAGAGATGCTATCATTGAATTGGCACTTGATATTTTATAATTCGCCAGCAGAAATTCTTTATATTGTAAGATTGTTTCCTTGTCCCATTCCGTTCCGGCAAAATCAAGGAACTTTCTCACATCTCTGCTGTATTTTTCAATCGTATGCCTGCTTTTTTCCATTTCTCTCAGGTGTTCCTGAAATCCTATGAGTTCTTTATCTATTTCTAATTTCAACAATATTCCCTCATCTTTCTCCAATCCTCCGCGGCCGCAATTGGAATTTATATTATTCCTCCGCGACCGCAATTGGATTGCATATTATGTTACAGTTCCGCCATGACATCTTCTTGTTTCCATATTCATGAAAACAAGAAGCACAGTGGATCCACCATATTATTCCTCTGCCCGGATGGCCCAGCGCATCTTCGTCGAGCGGGCACGCGGGTTCTGCACACACTCCTGCGCAGATGGACGTACCACATCCTTGGAGTATTCTTTATAGATTCCGTTCCGGTAGCCATCCTTCAGAGCCGCCTTTACCAGCTTGTCCTCGCCGGAATGGAAGGTCAGAATCGCTGCTCTTCCGCCCGGACGAAGGGCATTCGGAAGTTTTTCCATAAATTCATACAATACCTCAAATTCCTGGTTTACATCGATCCGGAGCGCCTGAAAAACGCGCTGGCAGGTCTTCTTGATGGTCTCTTTTTTCTCTTTCTCCGGGAGAAAATCCAGTGTCTGCTCGATCACCTCCCGGAGTCTGCTTGTCGTATCGATACGGTTGCCTCTTCGTATCTCATCGGTGATCGCTTTCGCCAGTTCCTCGCAGTACGGTTCGTCTGAATTTTCATACAGCATACCTGCCAGCTCCTCGCGGTCGATCGTGTCGAGACGCTCGGCGGCGCTGATGCCCTTCTCCTGATTCAGACGCAGATCCAGCGGTCCGTCCACCTTGAAGGAGAATCCACGCTTCGGATTGTCGATCTGCATGGAGGATACACCCAGATCCGCCAGTACAAAGTCAAAACCACCCGCTTCTTTGGCAATCTCATCGATTGTACAGAAGTTCTGGAGACGGATTGAAAGCATGTCCTCGCCATAGCCCGCTTCTTCCAGGCGTTTCCGCGTCTTGGCAGATTCCTCCGGATCAACATCGGTCGCATACATATGTCCCTGCCCTTTCAGGCAGGCCAGCATCGCCTTCGTATGTCCGCCGTATCCTAGCGTCGCATCAAATCCGACCTGCCCCGGCTGGATCTGCAAAAAGTCCAGAATCTCCTGCACCATAATGGAAATATGCATGCCCGCTGGTGTATTTCCCTTCTGAATCACGTGCTGGATCGTGTCCTGATACTTCTCCGGCTGCAGCTCTTTATATTTTTCTTCAAATTTTTTTGGATATTTTCCTTTATATCTGACACGCCGTTTGTGTGGTGTCTGATTTTCCTGATCCATAAAAACCTCCCATATCTGCTTAGATTTTCCATTGATTTTCCCATCTGTCAAATCGAAAATCATATTGGGTGAACCTCACATGGCTAAAGTCACGTGCTTCTCGGCCGTTTTAAACGGCAAGACTTAATATCGGCGGATACGCCAGTAACTTAGAATTCGTGCGGATACGCACTTTTTCCACGCCAGATACGGCTGGTTTCCACATTACAGGTAGTCCGCTGTATATCTGCCTGTGTTTATGCCGTTTTTAAGTTGTTTACTTCTACATAAAGCTTTCTTAAATCTGCATAAACACATGAGGTTCTACGCTTCACTACAGGTACTTTTGCCTCCAGTGAAGACCTTTCCGTTTCCGGCAAGGGTTTTAATAATTCCCGTATAAAATATCTCGCTCCGATATTATAGGTTGCTGACAGATCGCAGTTGTACTGCTTTCCTGTCCGAAAGGTACATAGGCTATGGTTCTCCGAATTTCTTACTACTGCTCCACTTCCGTCACAGGCCAGCCTGCTGGTGTTCCGGGCACTGACCCGGGACACACGAATCCCATTCCGATGTGCCCGATCTTCACACAGCTTCTGAATATCCCGCTTTCTCCATAAATGAAGCTTTTGTTTCTTTTTTCCGGATATCTTCCCCTGCATTTCCAGATATTCGAACACAATTACATCGACCTGATATTCTGCAGCATACCTCGTGATCTCCGCAGCTATTTTGCGGGACAGTTCCATATTCAGCCTTTTTGCATAATCCCATCGGCTTTGAACCTGTCTGGAGGAATGTTCTCTCTGAAAACGGCGGATTCTGCCAAGTACATGATACAAATGGTCTTTATCACTGGGGAAATTTATAAATTTACGTCCCAGGATAGTGCCATCTGCACGCATGATACTGCAGACTGCATCCGTATTAATTCCTAAATCAACGCTGCATATCACCTGCTCTTTTGCAGCTGTTTTCGATAAGGTTACTTCCTCTGTGTATGAAAATCGAAGGAAATATTTATGATGTTTCTTTTCCAAAGTTGGAGCAGATGCCTTTTTACCACTCCATTTTTTTCGCAGATATTCCATATCGGTATGAAGTAATTTTACCTGGAACCATTTCCACTCTCGCCCATCAAATAGTTTTAAATAAGCCACATCTTCTCCCGGTTCTGCTTCCTTATACATGACATCCCGATAGAATACCGGCATCGCATGATTCTCACAAACCAGCTTCGGTTTTCCTCTCAGTTCTCCCTTTTCCCACAAACCAAGGCGTGTCTGATAGGAGGAAACTGCTCCAAGTGCATGTTGAATCGCTGCTCTTCTCAGATAAGATGGCATCTTCGGAAAATGACGGTCAAACGCAAACCTGGCATGATTCTTTTTTGTTTCATGCACCAGATGCTCCGCTTCATTAAAGCGTTTTTGTGGATTCCTAATTTCTGAAAGTTCTTCCCAGGTCTCTGCATACACCGGAATCAGATAGGAAACTGCTTTCCGAAATATATCCAGTGTAGAGCGGAGCGGTATATTCTTTTTTTTAATTTCGACTCCATAGCTGGATACAATCCGCATAAAGTTTCCTACTTTCTGTTTTCGATATTTCGCACACCAGACAAAATGATACTGTAAAGAATACGCATTTCCTCTACCTACAAAAGTAATTTTTCTTTCGTAAGAAATATATATTTTCCATATTTATATTATACCATGCATTTATTTGCAAAGCAAACATTTGTTCTTTATTTTATTGAAATAGTTGGCACACCTAACTCATCACTAAAGTAACGAGAATGCGGTGTGCCGTTTTTCAAGCATATATGGAAGGCGTTCAAATGTCAATTCTTTCTTGATTTTTCCAGATAAAACGTGTGCAGCATCATAGACATACAATAAAGGCATTTTGGTTGAAATGTTTCTCCGGGCAGATGTTTGCAGATGAGCCATCAAATCTTTCTGTATATAAAATACTCATTTTCCCCAATGTCTGACGCTCCTGCCTGCCCGGATACTCCTTTTCAACGTGCATAGTATGACGAATTGTGTGACGTGTATCGGCGGGATACTTGACACGGCATCCCGCTTTCAATAAAATGACTATACACCGTACATTGATGTACGATGCAATCCCTTTTTAGCTAATTTGTATAATTTTTACTTATTTTTTATGTAATTATACACAACTATGAGTGTAAAAAATCGCACCCGAATCCTACATGACAAATATACATGATTGCACATCTTATGGATATCTAACAGGAGGTTTTATGACGCACGATAAAAAACGGCTACTCTCGATCGGCGAGGCAGCCAAAGCGTTGGAAGTGACCCGGCGCATGATTTTAAATTATGAAGACAAGGGTCTTATTCTGCCGGATCAGAGAGACGGTATCAATGGAAACCGTTACTATACAGCAGACACCGTCTCGCGCATCCGGAGCATCCGCATTCTGCAGAATCTCGGTCTGTCGCTGGATGATATCTATGCCTATTATCACGGCACGACGGATCTGGAGCCGCTGATCGCGCGTCTGGAAGATCTGCGTGATGAGATCAGCCGGAATATTGAGAAATTAAAAGAACATTCAAAAGGGCACAATGACTTTGAAATCCGACAGATAGAACTTCCCGCCCAGACCGTTTACTGCCAGGCTCTGCATTCGACAGAACTTGAAGATAAGAAAGAGCAATTACGTGGCGTCTTCATCAAGGCGATCCGCCAATATGGTTCTGACACCACCCAGCATATGTTTTTCACCGAATACAACCTTTCGAATCCGGGCGATTTTACCTGCTGCATCGCCGTCCCGCCGGAAAGCCAGGGTGAACATCTCATCACCCTGCCCCGCCAGAAAGCGCTCTGTATCTTTTATCACGGTGCCTATGAAGGTCTTCCGGTAATTGTGAAGCATCTTTGTACGTATGCAAACAAATATCAGATTCCATTAAAGGGCACCGCCCGCCACCTCTATCTGGAGGGACCGCCCCAGCACAAAAATCCTGAGAATTTTCTGACGCAGGTAGCGGTTCTGGTGGCGGATGATACCCTTTAAACAAAGCCCTGATCCGTATAATCCGTAAAACTCCGGTACTCCGTCAGATCCTCCTGCGCCGCATATCCCGGCGTATTGACTGGAAATACGATCGGCTCCGAACGTGCCTATCTGTACCCAGAATCACTGCCTTACACTTCAATCGCCCCAAACCGGAACGAATACAGGTAGCGCTCCGCCACCCTTTTTCCTGTTATCTGTTCTAGTGCGCGGGTATAGTAGCGCACCTGTGCCTCATAGCGGCGGATCAGAATGTCTGAATTTTCCACATAATCTGTCTTATAATCCACCAGAACCAGCTTGCCGTCCTCCTCAAAAAAGGCGTCGATGATACCCTGTATCAGAATCCGCTCATCCGAATCCCAGTCGCCCATCTCGCGCGCCGGAATACCGATGACGAACTGTTTTTCCCGGTACAGTTTCCCGGCTGCTGCCGCTCTCTGCATGCGTTTTCCCAATGAACTGGCTGTCAATTTTGCCAGATCTGAGCCGCGCACCAACGCCGCCGCCTCGGCATCCATCCGCCCCTCAGCCGCCAGCTTCGCCGGAAATGCATTTAACTCCTGTCTCGACATTGCCCGCTCAAACGGCAACAACTGCAACACACGGTGGTACGCTGTACCGCGCGTCGCGCCGCCTTTTTCTTCCTGCTCCTTCTCCATAAACACTGGCAGCGTCGGCAGAAATACCATCTCCTCCTCTTCTTCCTCCATGCCCTTTTTCTTGAGTTCAGAAACGGACATCTTGGTGTTGAGACTCAGATCGTCCAGGTATGGGTACTGGAAATGGTAGTTGCTGCTGATGATCGATTCTATTTGCCTGATATTTTCGAGCCGATTTTGCGTGTTTGGATGATTTTCGTCATTCGACAAATGGCTGTCCTCCCCCGCCAGCCACCGCAGCCACTCTCTCGATAATGTCTGGCGTATCTGCGTGCCGATCTCACGGTCGATCTGGTCGGAAAGCGTTTCCATCTGATATGAAATCCACGGATTTTTTTCCGGAATACTCATCAAAATCCAATCCAGATACGAGGAAGCCAGCGTCAGAATCGTATACGGAATCGCCCCGTGTTCGGCTGCCACTGCGCTCCACTTCGCAATCCGATCCTCCAATTTCCGGGAGGATGCCGTCAGAATCAGTTTTTCCTTCGCACGCGTCAGCGCCACGTAAAGAACACGCAGTTCCTCGCCCAGCGCCTCCAGTTCCATCCGGCGTTTCATCACATTTTTCTTGAGCGTCGGTCCCTTGATGCGCTTCTCACTGTCCAGATAGTCGGTTCCGATTCCCAGATCCGCGTCGATCAGAAGTTTCCCCCGCGTATCCTGCTTGTTAAAATTTTTTCCCATTCCAGCCACAAACACGATCGGAAATTCCAGTCCCTTGCTCTTATGGATACTCATGATCCGCACCACCGTTCCCTCGGAATCTGCCACCGGCGCTTCACCAAAATCTGTATTGTATTTTTTCAGCTTCTCAATATACCGGATGAAATGGAACACACCCCGGTAGCTCGTCGCCTCATAGGCTGCCGCTTTCTCCACCAGCATATCCAGATTGCCGCGCCGTCCCGCCCCGCCCGGAAGCGCCGACACATAGCGGTAATAGCCCGTTTTGTCGTAAATCCGGTAGAGGAGTTCGTGCATCGGCAGGTAAACAGCTTCCTGGCGGAATGTATCCAGGAGAGTAAAGAGTTTTTGGAGTTTTCGGCGCAGGTTATTCTTTTGAATTAATTTATTTTTTTGAAAACGAAACGCATCCGCGATCGACGACTCGTCACTTTCGTCATTCGACTTCACCGGTCCATCCTCGTTCATATACTCCACAACCGCCCTGTAAAGCCCTGCATCCCGCGACCGGTCAACGCCCGCCTTATGTTCCGCCACAATCCACGCCATCTCCTCATCAGAAACGCCGCCAAACGGCGATTTGAGCACCGACGCCAGGGGAATGTCCTGCATCGGATTGTCGATGACTGCCAGAAGATTCAGCACCGTCTCGACTTCCAGCGTATTAAAATATCCCGTCCGAGACTCTGCGACCGCCGGAATCCCCTGCGTCGCCAGCACCTCGATAAATTCTTCCGCCCATCCGCTGACGCTTCGAAGCAGAATCACAATATCCCCGTATTGCGCCCGACGGTAAGCGCCAAGCTCCTTATCCCAGATCGTGATCCCCCGTTCTTTATCCGTCATCTCACGGATCTTTCCGGCGATCATGCGCGCTTCCAGCTCTCTGGCGGTGTAATCGGCTGCCTCATCATCTAACTCGGGGGATTCCGTCTCTTTCTGCGGCTGCACCGACAAATCCACCAGCAAAAGCTCCGTCTTTAACTCATCCAGGCCATCCCGCTCTTCAAAGGCTGCGCCCGGATGCAGTGCCGCATCTTCCGTATAGGATATATTTCCCAGCTTTTCCGTCATGATACGGTAAAAAATCGCATTGATCGATTCCAGTATGTGATCCCGGCTTCGAAAGTTCTGGTGAAGCTCGATCTTCTGGTGCGCGCTCTCCTCCGACGTGTATGTGCTGTATTTTTCCAGAAATAATTCCGGTCTCGCCAGGCGGAATTTATAGATACTCTGCTTGACATCGCCCACCATAAACACATTCGGACGGTCAAAGCGTTCACCGCTGATGCACTGGATCAGCGTCTCCTGAACCAGGTTGCTGTCCTGGTACTCGTCCACCAGAATTTCGTCGTACTGCACGGCGAGCTCATCCGCGACTGTGCCTGGTACGCGCACTGTCCAGGCATTTTTTCCTTGCATCTGATCAGTTCCTTCTGCCCTTGAAGTTTCCTCCGCCTCGGAACATTCTGCTTCCGGTTCTGTCAGAATCTCCAGCGCAAAATGTTCCAGATCATGAAAATCCACCACATTTTTCTCTTTCTTCTTCGCCCTAAACCTCCGTCCAAATTCCTGCGCCAGCTCCAAAAGTTCCAAAATCCGCTCTTTTCCAGCTTCCATATCCGTAAGCATCTGCTCCGGGGAGGCAAACAGGTACTCTCCTTTTAACTTTTCAACTGCTTTTTTGACCCGGCTGCGGCAGTCGGAAACAAGCGCCTTTTTCTCCGGATCGACCTCCCCGTTTTTGCCGCGGATCGCCGCCAGACGCGAAAACGTAAATTGTTCCAATGCCTCCGAGATCGTTTCAAACGAACCGGCTGCCCCGCAGACTGCCTCCGCATGGCGCAGATCTTCCTCGATCATCGGCAGGTACGGCATCGGTCCCCCCGTCTCCTGGCAGAGCTCCCACGCCTCCCGAAGCTGTATTTTCCACTCCTGCGCCTGCAATACAATATCACGCAAAAGGAACTGCATCCACTCCGTCTGCTCCAGCTCCCCCTGTTCGGTCAAGAGCAGCTCCTCACGGCATTTTTCATACCACGCATCCGGCCACGGGTTACTCTGGGCGAAATTGTAGACCTGCATCACATACTCGGCAATTCCACCGTCCGCCTTGCCCGTCGCATACGCGTCCACAAACTCCTCATACCGTTTCCCGCCGTCGCGGTAATAATCTTCCAGCAGCCCATCCATCACATCAGCGCGCATCAGAAGCATTTCGCCCTCATCGCCGACCCGGAATGCCGGATCGATGTCCAGCCGGTCAAAATGTTCCCGCATGATATGCAGGCAGAAGCTGTCGATCGTCGTGATCTGGGCAAACTGAACCAGAACTGCCTGCTGCTGGAGATGTTCATTTTCCGGCTCCGATTCCAGTTTTTTCTCAATCGCCGCCTGGATCCGCTCCCGCATCTCCGCCGCTGCCGCCCGGGTAAAAGTCATGACAAGCAGGCGGTCTATGTCCTTCGGGTTCTCCCCCTCCGTAATCATCTGGATGATCCGCTCAACCAGCACCGCGGTCTTGCCGCTTCCGGCCGCTGCCGACACCAGGAGGCTTTTCTCCCGCCCCTCAATTACCTGCTTCTGTTCCCTGGTCCAATTTACTGCCATTTCTCGCCCTTTCCTTTTTCATGACTGTTTCTTCTTTCATTCCCACAGTCACAGCCAAACACAAACTTACCGTTCCGTTTCCTTATCCTTTTCTTCCATCTTCCCCCAGATCTCCTCCGGGCTCAGCTTATCAAAACGCCGGAACTGGTAACCGTCCGTTTTCAAATCAAATCCGCACACACTGTGGTACGGGCAATAATCGCACGCCGTTTTCTGGCCGTTTTTGTACGGCGACGCCGCAATGTTTCCATCCAGAATCTCCCGCCCCATATGCTTCATTTTCCGGTTCACATACGCGCCCAGCACACGGAATTTTTCTTCCCCTGCCGCCTGCGAACGCCGCTCAACGATCGCCTCATTTTTAATCGAAACCGGCACAACATCCGAATCCACCGTCGCCTCCTCGCCCAGCCGGTTATCCAGATGTGCCAGTGCCTCCCGATCGCCGTTTACCAGCCCGTTCATCCGCAGTGCCTTCAAAATATCGGCATTCGTCTCCTCCTCCGACTCCACCGGCTTGCGCTCCACCATCGGATCCTCGATATGATAATAGAAAAGCCCCGCTGGAACCACCGTTTTATCCGGGTATTCCCGCCCGATCTTCTCCATCGCCGCATCCATGTAGACAAGCAGCTGCAGCTGCAAACCATAATAAATATCCGTCAGGTCAAATTTCGTTTTTCCCGTCTTGTAATCAATGATCTTAAGGTACAGCCGGTCGCCATCCTCGCAGAGATCGATTCGGTCAATCCGCCCGCGCAGATGGATCGCCTCCTCGCTTGAAAGCGGAATCCGCATCGCTCTCAGGTGATCCATCGGTGAAAAACTGACCTCAAACCCGGCTGGCTCAAAATCACCTTTTTTTAGCTGTTCCGTCAGCGCCCAGATCGTCCGATCCGTGATCCGGTATACCTTCCGTTCCAGATACTGGTTCCGGTACGAGCTTCCCAGAATCGCATTGCCGTATTCCTCCGTGACCGACGCCACACACTCCGCCACCATTTTCTGGCGGTCTTCCTCCGAAATGCCGGAAAACAGGCGATTTTCCTCTTTCATCCGCGTGAAATACATGTCGATCGCCGCATGGAACAGATTTCCGATATCCGACGGGGCAATCTCGTACATCTGCCGTTCCGACAATTCCAGCCCATACGAAAGAAAATGTGCATACGCACACGACGCATACAGCTCCATACGCGTCACACTGCCCCGCAGAATCGGGCTATAGAGCGCCCGCGCCGCCGCCTTCCCGATGCCCGTATCCTGATAGGTATAAAATGCAGCATCCGAGAGCGCCTGCATTTCATCCCGGTACGATTCTGCCTGAATAAAGTATCGGTACAGCGATATAAACTGGTCATTTTCCCCGCTTTTTTCATCCTGCAGTCCCCGAAGCACCCAGCTCATGCCAAGCTCCGGCGACCAGAGCGCTTCCTTCTCTTCCTCCGGCTGTTCCAGACGTTTCTCCGGAAATAATTTAAGCAGCTGCAGCATCAGACTCGAAGGACGCATCGCTTTTCCCTCGGCAGAGGACGCCGCACACGACAGATAGAGATAGTCCGACGGCTTTGTCAGCGCCAGATAGAGATAAAATCGCTGCAAAAAGCTTTCCTCCCGCGCGGTCGGCGCCAATTCTACTTGCATTTCCCGCAGCGCCCGGCGATCCGCCTCCGAAAGGATCCCGCCGCGTCCCGAAACAGACGGCACTATCCCGTCATTGACTCCGGCAAAAAACAACACTTTTATATTGGAAAGACGGGTTCGCGTGATATCGCCGACCACTATCCGGTCCACGACTGCGGGGATCAGTCCTACCTTGATCTCCGCAAAACCGGCATCCAGAATCTCTGCATACTCCCGCTGTCCCATGACCTCCTCGCCGAGAAGCGCCACGATCCGGTCAAACAGATCCATCACCAGCCCATACACCTGCCCGTACTCCTTGGCAAGACTCATATCGCCCATTTCTTCAAACTGCTGCGCCATCGCCGCCAGCTTCTGCTCCATCTCAAGTGCTTCGAGAAAATGGACCAGCGCCTCCGTCCGCTCGCGCACCGTTGCTTTGCGGTTGGAAAACACCTCCCGAAGCGGCAGAAATGGTGTGACAACCGACTCGCGGAACTGATTTAACTCATCCAGATTGATAAGCTCGGCCCCCCGGTACACACGCTCCCATGTGCTGTTCCACCGCTTAAACCCGCGGATTCCAAGCGCAATCACATAATTTTCCGCCTGATAGATCACTTCCGGTGAAAGCCCCGCAAGCGGCATCACCAGCCCTGTTTTCAGGAATCGAAACACCGATTCATAGGAAAAGCCCGATTGCAGCACCTCCAGCGCCGCCCGGATTAATTCCACCATCGGGTTACTTAAAATATTTTTCTTATAATCAATAAAACACGGGATCTGATTCTTCTCAAACTGCCTCAGAATCTCCCGCGAATATGTCTCCAAATCGCCGGTAATCACCGCGATCTCCCGGTAACGGATGCCCTCCGATGCCACCAGACGCCGGATTTCTCCGCATAAGAAAGAGATTTCCGCCTGCGGGGTTGCTGCTTCAATTAGACGCAGGCTTTCCCGGCCGTGTTCAGCCGCAGCCCCGCTTTCGTTCCCGCTCCCAGAATGATACACCTTTCCTCTATATCGGAACAATTCATTTTCAATAAACCCCAGTTCCGGGCTGTCCTTAAATCTCCACATTGGTTTTTCTTTCAACAAAATATCCTCATCCCGGCTGCATCCGGCAGCTGCAGCACGGTCAATCAGACGGCAGACGGTATGACGGCTCATGTAAAAGAGCTTCTGCTGCACGCTCTCGCGGTACGGGTTGTCCTCCGGATCCATCGTGACCGTCACGATCACCTTCCGGCAGCACCGGAATAAGAGTTCCAGAAGCTCATACTGGATCGGCGTAAAGCCCGTATAGCCATCCAGCGTCACAACGCTGTCGCGGATGAGCTGTGACTGCGGCAGCACCCGGCAGAGAAGGCTTAAAATTTCTTCTTTTACGATCACTTTTTCCTCGGTATACGCCTGGAATGCCCGGTATAAAACCCGCATATCCAGAAGCTTCTGGCGCAGCAGCGGGCTTTTCGTCTCCCCGATCAGCGTCTCCAGCTTTTCCTCCGTGATGCCGTACTGGAAAAACTCAGACAGCATCGATTTGATCTCACTGATAAAGCCTGCCTTGTCCAGATGCCCTCCAAACAGGTGCAGATTTCCCCGGACGCCCGACGAAACGCGCCGCAGAACCATCGATTTTCCCATATCATCCAGCACCGCCAGATTTTCAATCGCTAGTTCCTCAAACACCCGGTATGCCAGACGCTCAAAACTGACAATATCGATATTCATCACGCCATGGTTCGGATGCAGCATCACGATCTCTTTCTGCGTCTGCATCGTAAACTGTTCCGGCACCAGAGCAAAAAAACGTCCGTCCGGCTCTTCCATCGACTGACGGATCAGATTTTCATACAATGTCCGTGTCTTTCCCGAACCGGAACCACCGATTATAAATTGCAATGACATAGTTTTCCCTCTGTCTTTCTGTCTATGTTTTCTGTCAGATACCAAAGCATTTCCGCCCGGATGCATCCCGGATTCCCATTTCTTCCCGGTATTTCGCCACGGTCCGCCGCGACAGCGTGATCCCCGCTTCCGCCAGTTTTTCTGACAACACGCGGTCGCTGAACGGCTTTCTCGGATTTTCCGTTTTGATCAAATGGCGGATTGCCTCCCGCGGATCTTTGCCTGTTTCCATCCGATTCACCACTTCTGCCTGAACCGCCGTTTCTTCCTGATTCGCCGCCTCTTCCCGATCTGCCATTCTTCCCTTATCCATCATCCCAAATCCCCCCGCAGCCATGTGTCTTGAAAAGAAATATGACAGTGGAAAGATCCCCCAGCGGCATTGCAGATATTTTTCACGCACTGTCCGGCTCAGCGTCGGCTCGCTGACCCCCAGCGATTTAGCCGCCTGTTTCTGCGTCCACGGAGCCAGTTTTCCACTTCCTTTTGCAAAAAACTCCCCCTGTACGCACAAAATCTCTTCTGCCAGCCGCGACAATGTCTGATTGCGCTGCCCAATGCACTGGCAGACCCATTCAGCCTGTCGGATTTTCCCCTCGATGTAGTCTTTCGCCTCCGTCTCGGTATCTTTCTGCTTCATCAATGACAGATAATACGGATTGATGGCAATCTGCGGCAGTGTCTCATCGGAAAGCTGCATTTCAAATCCGTGTTCCGTCTGTGAGATAATTATATCTGGTACGATATATTTATCATAACTCTCATCCCCATATCCGCTTCCCGGTTTGGGATTCAGCTCCCGGATCCGCGCTGCTGCCAGAAGCACTTCCTCCAGCTTGCAGGAGCATGCACGGGCAAGCTGCTTCATCTGGTTTTTTCCCAGCAGATCCAGATGGTTGGAAATGATGCGTGCCGCCAGAATTTCGGTTCGCATCGTTCCATTCTGAACAATATCAATCACCGCGCCGCCGTCCTCTGCCAGGTAAGACAGCTGCATCAACAGACACTCCTTCAGCGACCGTGCCCCGATCCCACACGGTTCCAGCCTGCCAAAATTTTTCCAGATCCGTTCTCCTTCTGTCTCCTCAATTCCCAGCCCGGCGCAGAGTTCTCCAAAATTCACGCTGAGATATCCGCTTGCATCCAGATTTTTGATCATATAGCGGAATATTTTTTCTTCTCTTTTCGTCAGATGCAGCATACACGCCTGTTCCAGAAGTGATTCCAAAAGCCCCTCCTGACTTCGTCCCGGCTCTAATCTCCCCGCCTCTTCTTCCTCATCCTGATAATAGGTCTGGTTCTGGCGGTCAAGGCTGGCAAGTTCTTCAAGTCTGCGGATTTTCTCGTTCAGCTCTCCATTTTCTTCCAGCCGTCCGTTCTCCGGCTCCCGCTCTTCCAGATCCACCACCGGATTTTCCAGCGCCATCTCTTCTATGTACTCTTTCAGTTCTATCTGCCCCATCTGAAGAATATTTGCGGATTGTATCATTTTCTGGGACAAGGTCTGTTTGAGCTTTAACTCCTGTTTCAGTTCCATCGTACCACCCCTGAAAAGATGTAAAACGCCCAGATGCCTCGCCGTTTCTGCCTGCGAAGTACCTGGGCGTCCTGTCTTTTGCCTGCCTAATTACTGATCCAGCTCGTCCTCGCCGACCAGCTCATCATATTCCTGCTCGTCCAGAAGCTCGTCAAACGCATCTGCCACGATCTCATACTCATCGTCGTCCTCGATGTTTTCCAGGTTCGGCTGTCCGTTCTCATCCTCGCTGTAACGGTACAGATATACCTCGCCGTCCTCTGCCTCGATGTCATCCATCGGAAGAAGGGCAATATAATCCTTACCGCCTGCCGGGAAAATCGTCAGAACAACACACTCAATCTCTCTGCCGTCATCCAATGTCAGGGTCACGGTCATCTCCTCGCCGTTGTCGATCTCTTCCTGAGTCATATTCTTATTATCTGCCATATTTTACCTCTTTCTTTTCTATGCTTTTTCTACGTCCCACAAGATCCGTTGGCGGAATCCTGTCTTGACTCCACTGTATCAGAGTATTCTGTAAAAATCAAGACTTGACTTCCTCATTGTCCTCTTCATCTGCCGCCTCGTTACTGTTCACGCATACGTGTACAGTATCGCCGCTTCATTCCGATACGCCGCCATCTATTCCCGCACCTCATCCGGCACCTGTACGCGCATTCCACGTGCAAATGCCCGGTTTAAGCGGATTGTGTGCCGTGCCAGCGGGTTAAACAGCATATAGATGCAGAATACCGCCTCGATAAATTCGATTGCCGCCGCCATCACCAGCATAAAAACCAGCGGAAATGGCAGCCACCAGCTCATCTGAAGCAGCGATACGCCGCCCCACACGATACTCGCCCCACGCCCGATCAGCATCAACACCGTAAGCACCGGGCTCTCCCGCAGCATAAGCATATACCAGCCATAAAAAATAAACGGTCCCAAAAGCGTCATGACCGCATTTGTTTTCTCCATTCCATAGACAAATGTCATAATCAGATAAAACAGGCAGTACAGAACCCGCACCCCCGTCAGAATCCGTACCATCCAGTGCAATGTCTCATTCTGCTCCCCGTAACCCGGAAGTGTTTTTTCCATCTGTTTTCCCCACATTGCCCATTCCCGCTGCACTGCAGCGTACTCCGGACGATGCTTTCTCTTTATAAATCCCATTCAGAGTCCCCTCTCTAATATTCAATTCCCCGCCGCGCCAGGATTTTCCGGTCAAACGGATGCTTGATTTTTTCCATCTCTGTCACGTAATCAGCCCGCAAAAGCAGCTCCTCCGGCGGTTTCCTCCCCGTCATCACGACTTCCAGATCCGCTGGTCTGTGATCCAGAAAATCCACTATATCCGCCAGCTCCAAAAGTCCCGAAGAAAGAGAAGCGCAGACCTCGTCCAACACCAGCAGAACATCGCAGGTTTCACAGAAGTTATTCTCCTCCGGTGCTTTCGAACCGTTCTCTTCTGCTTCCCCACACCGCTTCACTGCCTCACGGCACGCTGTCTCAAACATACTTTTATAATAATCCGCTGCCTCCTGCTTCACCTCATCGGTCATTTTCCACGTGAATCCAAATGTTTTTTCACAGGGAATCAACGTCACCTCCGGGAGCCGCTTTAAAATCTCCACCTCCCCAGACTGGTCCGTTTTTAAAAAGCGGGCAGCAACTACCTGTTTTCCCGTTCCTGCCGCCCGGACCGCCAAACCGATCGCCGCCGTCGTCTTTCCTTTCCCGTCGCCGCAGTACAGATGTACACATCCCATATATTTTTCCTTTTCTTCCTTTTTATCTCGCTTTTTAGCGCACCAATACTAACTATCTTATCATATCAAACTGCCAACCACAATATTTGCCCGATTGAAAATTTACATTGAAATATTTGGCATCTTACTGTTCACGCATACGTGCCCAGTAACGGAAATTCCCCCATATACGCAATCTGGCGGTCTGATCCCAAGGACCAGAACCGCCAGAAAACCAAACTCAATGATTCAATTTTACCAAACTTCTAACTTCAAACTTCTAATTTTCCTATTTGAATGCAGCAACCAGCTCTTCCGCATCCTTATAACCCTGTTTTTTCAGTTCCCCGATATACCACTCGGTTACTGGTTCTACAACCGCCTTGAAGGAATCGATATCCAGATCCTCATACGGGATGACCTCGACACCATTCTTGGACTGCCATCTGGAGAGGATCTCGTCGTCGCCTGCGCGGTTGATCTCGCGCTCGTACTGAACAGCAAGTTTGCCGCACTCATCGACTATTTCCTGCTGCTCCGGTGTCAGGCTGTCGTAAATATCCTGGTTGATGCAGAAGAACAGGCAGTCATAGTTTGCATTCCACATGGAAACGTATTTCTGTACTTCCTGTACGCTTGCCGCATCAATCGCCGGAAGCGGGTTCTCCTGACCGTCTACCGTACCCTGCTGCAATGCCGTGTAAGTCTCGGACCAGTTCATGTTGGTCGCATCTGCGCCCCACAGCTCGTAGCACTTCATCAGAAGGTTTGAACCAGCCACACGCACTTTCAGGTTCTTCATATCTTCCACGGAATGAACCGGGCGCACGCCGTTAGTGAGCTGACGGAAACCATTCTCCGCCATACCCATGCAGTGCAGACCATAGGAAGAAAGAATCTCATCCATCTTCTGGCCAGCCTCGCCGTCCAGCTTCGCGTCGGCGTCCTCCACGGAATCAAACAGATACGGCAGCGATACCACGTTGAAACGCGGGTCAAATGCCGAATAAATCAGGTTGCTGTGCATCGAAATCTGCACCGGATCTCCGTTCATCAGCGCCTGGATGCCCTCGGACTGGTTTCCACCGGTCAGCTGATCCGCTGCGTAAACATCTACTTTGACCTTGCCGCCCGTTGCCTGATCCATAAGCTCGCCAAACTTGCGGCCTGCCTGTGCCCAGGTACTGGTTTCTGTCGTGGAACACGTAAAGTTCCAGGTCATTTCCGGCCAGTTCAGGTCACTATGATCTTCTACCTGATAAGCAGAAGAATTTTCAATGCCCGCCGTCTTAACTGCACTAGCCGCATTTTCAGTAAAGGTGTTTACCAGATCCTCTGCATCATCAAAGCCCTGGTTTTTCAGTTCTCCGATAAACCATTCCGTTACCGGCTCAGCTGCTTTCTTAAAGGATTCGATGTCGAGATCCTCATATTTCAGCACTTCAACACCGTTCTTAGTCTGCCAACGATCCAGAATCTCCTCATCGCCTGCACGGTTGATCTCACGCTCGTAAGCAACCGCCTTACGGCCTGCCTCATCAACAACCGCCTGCTGCTCCGGCGTCAGGCTGTCATACAGCTTCTGGTTGATGCAGAAGAACAGACAGTCATAGTTTGCGTTCCACAGGGAAACATATTTCTGTACTTCCTGTACACTCGCCGCATCAATCGCCGGAAGCGGGTTCTCCTGCCCGTCTACCGTGCCCTGCTGCAGCGCCGTATACGTCTCGGACCAGTTCATATTGGTCGCATCGGCGCCCCAGAGCTCATAGCACTTCATCAGAAGGTTCGAACCAGCTACACGCAGTTTCAGGTTCTTCATATCTTCCACGGAATGAACCGGATGTTCGCTGTTGGTCAGCTGACGGAAACCATTCTCCGCCATACCCATACAATGCAGGCCATAGCTTTCCAGGATCTCAACCAGCTTGTCGCCCGCCGGACCATCTAAGACTGTATCCGCTGTC
>OLRX01000471.1_pt1 | contig 36764 bp, 31 predicted proteins | sample 1672991 | NCBI WGS metagenome assembly OLRX01 (sample SAMEA3136744, study PRJEB25190) | human gut metagenome | biome: human gut; feature: human-associated habitat; material: faeces | place: Austria | collected 2013
CAGAGAACAGAAAAGGATAGCATGTATGAACTGTCCGCAAAAAATGACCGACTGAAATGGGACCGGAAGCAGGGGCAAAAGGCGGACAGGTGATCGCAGAAGGAACTATTGCTGATATTGCAAAAAATAAAGACTCCCGCATTGGTGCTTTTCTAAAGCCGGAATGTATGAAACGCCTGCGCCCGGTGATCATGGAAGACTGCCTGTTTGAACATGGCGCAGTTTCCCTTGCTACCGGTGCGATCCATACAGTAAAGCCACTTGAAGTAAAGATCCCCAAAGGCCGCCTTACGGTTGTAACCGGTGTTTCCGGTTCCGGAAAAACCACGCTCATCCTGGAAAGCCTGGTGCCTGGTATGGAAGCTGCTATTGCGAAAGCACCTCTGCCCTCCCACGTTCTTTCTGTAGACCCGGCAGGTATTTCACAAGTAAAGCTGATCGATGCTACCCCTATTGGCATCAATGTGCGCTCCACTGCTGCTACTTATGCCAATGTCCACGATGAACTGCGAAAAGTTTTTGCCAAAACAGCAGATGCTAAAAATATGGGATATAAAGCAGGTGATTTTTCCTATAATACGGGAAAACTTCGCTGCCCTGTATGTGACGGCACCGGTCAGGTCAGTCTGGATGTACAGTTTCTGCCTGATGTTGACATTCCATGCCCGGAGTGCAGAGGTTCCAGATATGCCAAAGAAGCTTCCCTCATTAAATATTCCAATAAAAAGGGGCAAAAAGTTTCCCTTCCTGAACTTATGGACATGGACATCCACACAGCTCTTGAAGCCTGCGATGACTTAAAGCTGGTCAAACAACGTCTCACTGTGTTAAAAGAGCTTGGGCTTGGCTATCTGACTTTAGGAGAAGAAACCCCAAGTCTTTCCGGTGGTGAGGCCCAACGTCTGAAACTGGCCAGTGAAATGGGCAAGCTGCAAAATGACTCTCTGTTTATCTTTGATGAGCCTACCATCGGTCTTCATCCTCTGGATGTACAGACGCTTCTTAAGGTATTCCAGACCCTTATGGAAAATGGTGCAACCGTTGTGGTCATCGAACATGATCTTGATGTGATCCGCAATGCTGACTATATCATTGACATGGGACCAGGCGGTGGTGCTGACGGTGGCCGTATTGTTGCCTGCGAGACACCGGAAAAGCTGGCGAAAAATCCATTCAGCCAGACAGGTCATTATTTATGACCTGTGTTTGTTTTTACATAAAAGCGTTAAAGTTTAAAGCATTAAAGTGTTGACTTTTATGCTTTTATATATTAAACTGTCTGCAAGCTTTTAAAACAGGATATCCATTATGCGGATAAAAATAAGAATGCAGATAATATTATGCAGATAAGGAGTGTACCAGACTATGATCATTATCATGAAACCACAGGCTTCCAAAGAAGACGTTCAGAAAGTAACTTCCCTCATTGAATCAAAGGGCCTTCAGGTCCACCTTTCCGAAGGTTCCCAGGTCACTATTGTTGGAGTTGTAGGTGATAAGACCAAGCTTGCAGGAAGCAACATTGAAATGAGTGAGGGCGTTGACAAAGTTGTTGCTGTCACAGAGTCCTACAAACTGGTCAACAAAAAATTTCACCCTGATGACTCTGTTATTCCTGTTGGTAATACCCATATTGGGCCGGGAACCATGACTGTAATGGCAGGTCCCTGTGCAATTGAGTCAAAGGAGCAGCTGCTCTCTACTGCTTTCGCTGTAAAAAAGGCTGGCGCTACCTTCCTTCGCGGCGGTGCTTACAAACCCCGTACTTCCCCATACTCTTTCCAGGGGCTGGAAGAAGAAGGCTTAAAATATATGAAGGAAACCAGAGAAGCGACCGGACTGAACGTGATCTGCGAAGTTACCAGTGCCCATGCCATTGAAGCTGCCGTTAAATACGTAGACATGCTTCAGATCGGTGCCAGAAATATGCAGAACTTTGAGCTGTTGAAGGAAGCCGGAAAATCAGGAATGCCTGTATTGTTAAAACGCGGCTTATGTGCTACCATAGATGAGTGGCTGAATGCTGCTGAATACATTATTTCAGAGGGAAATCCAAATATCGTTTTATGTGAACGTGGTATCCGTACCTACGAAACATCCACCAGAAATACTCTGGATATCAGTGCGGTTCCTGTGATCCGCCAGAAGAGTCATCTTCCTGTGATCGTAGATCCAAGCCATGCAACGGGGGTAAGGGCTTATGTAGAACCTCTTGCAAAAGCTGCTGTGGCAGTTGGCGCTGATGGACTGATGATCGAGGTTCATCCAGATCCGTCCAAAGCACTTTCCGACGGTCCTCAGTCTCTTACTTTTGATGCATTTGATAAATTAATGGCAGACTTAAAGCCATATGTGGATCTGGCTGGCAGAACTTTTGAAGCCAGATAACTAGTACATCGTTTCGTAAATAACTGTACTAATCACGTAGGATGCGGAGTTGAGTGTGCAGGTCTAAAAACGCAGGCGTAGCGGGCTACGCTGAGGCTTTTAGGCCTGTGCAATCAGATTCGCAGACAAGTGAGTGGTACAGTTATTTCGAAAACGATGTACTAGCATACCACTTATTATCCACAGCCAAACACCTGAAGGCCTTTCTTTATGTAAAGGTTTTCAGGTGATTCTGTATTGTAAGGAGCAATTTTGAAATGGAAAAATTCACCATGAATGATACAACCATTGCCTTTATTGGTCTTGGCCTTATCGGTGGTTCCTTGGCTAAGGGAATTAAAAAAGCACGTCCGGATATCCGCATCATGGCCTATATGCGCACCCGTTCCAAACTGGAACAGGCTAAAAAAGACGGTATTGTAGATATTATTTTAGACGGCATTGATGAGCAGTTAAAACAATGTGACCTGATCTTTTTATGTACACCAGTGGAATACAATGCACAATATCTGTCTAAGATCCGCTCCTATTTAAAACCGGGGGCTTTGATCACGGATGTTGGCAGCACCAAGACCGACATCCACAAAGAGATCCTGCGTCAGGGACTTACAGACTGTTTTGTAGGCGGGCATCCCATGGCAGGTTCTGAAAAAACAGGCTATGAAAATGCAACTGACCATCTCCTTGAAAATGCTTATTATATTGTTACACCGCCAGAAGGTTTTAACCAGAATGGCTGTGGATATGGCAATATTTCCCCGAAATACTCCGAAAATGTCAAACGCATTATCGCCGTTGCGCAGACTGTGGGGGCGATCCCACTGGTACTGGATTATAAGGAACATGATACTGTAGTTGCCGCCATCAGCCATCTGCCTCATCTGGTTGCTTCCAGCCTTGTAAATCTGGTAAAAGACTCTGATTCACCTGCTGAAACCATGAAACAGGTAGCTGCCGGCGGTTTTAAGGACATTACACGTATTGCCTCTTCTTCCCCGGAAATGTGGGAACAAATCTGTATGACTAATTCAGAGCCTATTGCAGATATTCTGGAGCGCTACATTGATTCCCTTCAGGATATCCTTTCTGAAATAAAAGGTCATCAGGGAAATGCTATTTATAAACTGTTTGAAAAATCCAGGGATTACCGCAATACCATTACTGACCGTGCCAAAGGTTCTGTAGAACCATCCTACGCATTTTCTGTGGATATGGCCGATGAGGTTGGTGCTATCTCCACTATTGCTGTTATTCTGGCTGCCAAGGGCATCAGCATTAAAAATATTGGTATCAATAACAACAGGGAACGGGGCGAAGGCACCTTAAAGATTGAATTTTATGATGAAGCAGCTATGACCGCAGCCTGGAAACGGCTGGAATACTATAAATACGAAATGGTACGGCTGTAAGCCGGACTGTCTGGGAGGAAGATATGGAATTTAGAAAATCAGGCCCATTAAAAGGCGAGATCACTGTTCCGGGAGATAAATCCATTTCCCACCGCGCTGTGATGTTTGGCTCTCTTGCAAAGGGAACTACCGAAATTACCGGATTTTTACAGGGAGCAGACTGTCTGTCTACTATTTCCTGTTTTGAAAGTATGGGAATTGCTATTGAAAATAAAGGGGATATCGTCCTGGTACATGGAAATGGTCTTCGCGGCCTTAAAAAGCCGGAAACTGTATTAGACTGCGGAAACAGCGGCACTACTACCCGCCTGATCTCCGGTATCTTATCTGCACAGAACTTTGATGTAACTTTAACAGGTGACGCTTCTATCCAGAAACGTCCTATGAAGCGTATTATGGAACCGCTGTCCCTTATGGGGGCGGATATTGTCAGTGTAAATGGAAATGGCTGCGCGCCTTTAGCTATCCACGGAAAAGCCCTTCACGGCATCCATTACACCTCTAAAGTAGCCTCTGCACAGGTAAAATCCTCTATTTTATTAGCAGGGCTTTACGCAGATGACCCAACTTCCGTTACAGAGCCTTATGTATCCAGAAACCACTCTGAGATCATGTTAAATCTGTTCGGTGCTCATGTAACCACCACAAATACCACTGCTACCATTGAGCCAGCCAGTGAGCTGCACAGTAGAAAGATAAATGTACCAGGAGATATTTCTTCTGCTGCCTATTTTATCGCCGCAGGCCTTATGGTACCCGGCTCTGAGATCCTGATCAAAAACGTAGGCATTAATCCTACCAGAGACGGCATTCTTCATGTATGTAAGGCTATGGGCGCTGACCTCACCTTATTAAATGTAAAGGAAGATGAAGGAGAACCAGTTGCTGACATTTTAGTCCGTGCTTCTTCCCTTCACGCAGCAGAGATCGGCGGAAGCATTATCCCGACTCTTATTGATGAGCTGCCTATGATCGCAGCCTTGGCCTGCTTTGCACAGGGAACTACAGTGATCCGTGACGCAGCGGAATTAAAGGTAAAAGAGTCCAACCGGATTGCCGTAATGGTGGAAAATTTAAGTGCCATGGGAGCTGATGTAACGGAAATAGAGGACGGCATGATCATCCGCGGCGGAAGACCGCTTCATGGTGCAGTGATCGAAAGCCATTTAGACCACCGCATTGCCATGACCTTTGCAGTAACTGCTCTCTGCGCAGAAGGCGTTACACAGATCAATGGGGCAGAATGTGTAAATATTTCTTATCCCCAGTTTTACCAGGATCTTAAGAATTTAATATAAACAGCCGTAAAAAGGCGTATGAGTCTACACCAGGGATCCATACGCCTTTTTCATTTTCAGATCGTTTTCCAGATATACTGGGAAAAATAATTATCATTTTCTCTTCTTCGGAGCAGGAAGATCTTCATACATTGCCCTAAATAGTCCTGTAAGAAATTCCTTCTGATCCACATCCTCTACCAACAGCATCTCTTTGGCCCCTTCATAAGGTAATTCATAAACAGCCTGGGGTATATAAGAAAATGCGGCTTTTACAGGCTTTACAAGCAGACGATCATCGTAAATACCGCCTACGATCTTCCCCCGGTAATAAATAATGTACTCTCCCATCATGACCCGGTAGGTGATCTCCTCTAAATCAGACAATTGTTCCAATACAAAATCCAAATAACTTTTACTGGATGCCATTCCCTTTTCTCCATTTCTGTGGTCTTAAGATTCACTTAAAGCGCAGTTCCCTTTTTTGGAACAAAGAAACCACTCATATCTGTATGTTCCAGTTTTAACAGCGCGACCTTCTTTTCCATTCCCCCTGCATATCCTGTGAGACTGCCATTTGTCCCTACAACACGATGACAGGGAATGATAATGGAAACTTCATTATGTCCTACTGCTCCGCCTACAGCCTGGGCGGACATATGGGGCGCATCATGCATCTGGGCCATCTTTTTTGCAATCTCCCCATATGTCATAGTCTGTCCATAAGGGATCTGCAATAAGATCTGCCATACAGCCTGACGAAAGGTTGAACCTGCAGGATGAAGCGCTGGGGTAAAGTCCGGTTCTTTCCCGGAAAAATAAACATCCAGCCATTTTTTTGCCTGGGTCAGAACCAGGATCTCCTGTGAAACCGTTTCTTTTGGAAGTGTATTTCCAAAGTATTTTTGTCCCTCAAACCATAAACCGGTCAGTCCAACCTCATCTGCCGCCAGTAAAATATTGCCCAGTGGTGACGGATATGTACATGTATAGACCATATTTCCTGTTTCCTTTCCCTTTAAAGCTTTGCGCTTACGCAGATTCTTTTGAATTTATTGTACCATGGTCTTTTTAAAATTACAGCAAAAAAGGAGTGGATCCAAGCAAAAACCAACGATCCACTCCTTTGATCATTTTTTATTTATCCCAAGCAGAATTTATTGCATCCTACGGCGGCTATCATGTAGTGGTCATTGCAAGCTTACAACAACTGGCCTCTGACGGACATATCAGGCAGCTCACTGTGCGACCGAAATGACTTCATAATCACAGAAAACTGAGTTATTCCACTTTCTGAGCCACAACTTCGTTAAAATAGGCTTCAATCTGCTCTGTTTCACCATCTGGAATCTCCAGCTTTTCTGCCAAAGTAAATGGTTTTCCATCCTCTACTCCGAATATCATCCCCTCCGTTCTGCTATAGGGGCAAAAATATTTCCTGGTTCCGTTTTCCACAATAATAAATCCGCTTGTCCTTAGTGTTCCAAGCCATTCACATACTTTTCCATTATCTCCGCAATAGTAAATATCTTCTTCTACGGCTTCTCCAATACGCCCCAGTATAAAAAGTCCATACTCTCCATTCGCCCCATAACTGCCAAAGGCTAATCCTCTTTTTTCCGTTTGGAATTGTTTCTTAATCGTATCTAATAAGTATTCCCGATAAGAATCCACCATTTCACGAAACTTTTCTCTTAATTCTTCCGGGCTTGCAATATTTTCGATCCCATTCTTCAAAACTTCCATGCCTTGCTCATAATCATGTTGTTTTTCATATAATGCTGCCAGTTCCAAATATATTTCTGTCTGATCTGGAGCCAGATGCAGCATTTTATCATATAGTGAAAGTTTTTCTGAAATATCTTCTATTTTCACTTGTTTCTGCTTATATGCTTCAACCAATTTATCCCGCAAAGCATCATCGTCCAGCTTCTCCATGCCACTTTCGCCACACTGAACAGCTTCATCTGTATTTCCATTTTTTAGATATGCTTCCATCAAGCCAACATAGCCAGATGTATTCTTTTCATCCAATTCTGTTACTTTATTAAATGCCACAATAGCCTGCTCGTAATTTGCTTCTGCCAGATATTTATTTCCCAGTTCCAACTGCTCTGCAATCTGCTTTTCTACGCTCTTTCCACATCCTGTTAATAGCACAGCCACTAGCAAAACTATCCAGCCCGTTTTTCGTAATCTGTTCATATTCATTTTTCCTCACATTGAATTTCTATTTTCTTATAAAATCTTAAAGAAAAATACATCTATAAGAAGCCTCCCGATCATTTTAACGACCAAAGTTTAATTCCCAGAGGCGCCTCCTTATAGATGTATTCTAATTTCTTACTGCATCAAAAATCAATTTTGGCGATCAACTTTTTCATTGTACTTTCAAATTTGTAAAACAGATCAATATATTTTTCCACGATCTTACTACAATATTCTTCCACAATGGCTCCATCATAATCATGGGAGAGATAATATCTTATCCCAACGCCACGTCAAGCACCATCATCAGCGCAAATCCGATTGCAAATCCAATGGTTCCAATATTAGAATGTTCTCCTTCGGAAGCTTCCGGCACCAGTTCTTCTACTACTACATAAAGCATGGCCCCTGCTGCAAAGGAAAGGAAGTATGGCATAAATGGCTCCAGCTTTTCTGCCAGCAACAGCATAAGCCCGGCGCCAATTGGCTCTACAACACCTGAAAGCATACCATAGATAAAAGCCTTTTTCTGCCCTGCCGCTTCTTTTAAAGGAAGAGAGATAACTGCTCCTTCCGGGAAATTCTGTATTGCAATACCCAGTGATAATGCCATGGCGCCTGCCAGTGTAATGGACTGGCTTTTTGCCATCATACCTGCAAAAGCCACACCAACTGCCATTCCTTCCGGTATGTTATGTAAGGTCACTGCAAGGACCAGCATGGTACTTTTCTGCCAGTTACTTTTTGCGCCTTCCGGCTGGTCTGTGTCCATATGAAGATGTGGAACTACCATATCCAGAAACAATAAAAATGCCATTCCTAAAATGAATCCGCATACTGCCGGAAAAAAGGCCAGCTTCCCAAGTCCTTCACTCATTTCCATAGCCGGGATCAGAAGAGACCAAACGGAAGCAGCCACCATAACTCCTGAAGCAAAGCCCAGGAATGCTTTCTGCACTCCGGGCTTTAATTCTCCCCGCAGAAAGAACACGCAAGCACTGCCTGCTGTAGTTCCTATAAAAGGGATCAATATTCCTGTTAAAATATCCATCTGCTACCTCATGTTGCTACATTTTTGCCCCACATCGAACACGTCACCAGCACATTCTCCTATCACAGTAAACAGATACTCTGTTTCTTCATCCACATTATTATAAATATCAGTCGATCATTCCCCGAAACTTCAGATAATCCTTGATCAGGATGATCATCTCATCGTAATCAATGCGGCTGGCATTAATAGGAAGATCGTAATTCTCCATATCCATCCAGTTTCTACCCGTAAAATACTTATGATATTCAGTGCGCTCCTTATCAATCTTCCTCATACGGCGCAGTGCTTCTTCTTCATCTACCTTATCTACATCCATGATCCTGCGGACTCTGGTAACGGTATCTGCATATACGAAAATGCGGATCACGTCATCTAACTGATCCTGAAGCACATAGTTGCCGCATCGTCCAATGATGATGCAGTTTTCTGACTCTGCCAGTTTTCGGATAACCTCAGACTGGAAACGGAACAGATTTTCCGGTGATGTAAGCTTATGTCCGTCCTTTACAGGTGCAGAAAGCTCCGGCTTCATATTAGTAACAGTACGGTATAATAAATTGTTTCCTGCCTTTTCATCTGCCAGACGGAAATACTGCTCTCCAATGGCGCTGGTCTCTGATGTCATTTTCAAAATCTCTTCATCATAATAATGAATGCCCAGTTCCTCTGCAAGACGCATACCTGTAATACGTCCGCCGCTTCCGTACTGACGCTCGATTGTGATCACATAATGTTTACTGCTCATATGACCGACCTCCCTTGTTTTGCTATACACTCTGATCATACATTTACATGCTTCTTATGTATCAAGTATACCACATTTTTACTTAACCGGACACTGTATTATCTGAATTTTACTGATATTTTTCTTCAAATTTTTCATAATATATTTCATATATGATATCTGCGACTTTTAAAAAAACAGTTGACAAAACCCGCCCCATGTATTAATATACGGATTAACAGCTAAACCGTTGAAAAAGAGGAGTAAGCTTCCAATGCATTAGCACAGAGAGCCGCAGGTGGTGGGATTGCGGTATAAAGCAGGCAGCTGAATGGACTTTTGAGGGCAGTCTTGAAATACTTAGTAGGGACTGACGGACTCTGCACCCGTTACATTTGCAGCACATATGCTAGTATGTGAAAAGTGGACTTTAAGTCAATTTGAGTGGCACCGCGGATCATATTCGTCTCAATCACAATATCATTGTGGTTGGGACTTTTTTATTACAAAAAATCCATTTTAATTTTTATTTTCAGGAGGTAAGTATTATGAAAAAATCTATGGCAGTTCTTTTAACCGCAGCAATGGGCGCAGCTTTATTAACAGGCTGCGGCAGTTCTTCTTCCACTGCTACTACAGCAGCCCCTGCATCTGAGGCAGCTTCTTCTGAGGCAGCTTCCAGCGAAGCAGAAAACAACACAGAAGCTGACGGCTCCTACACCATTGGTATTGGCCAGTTTGCTGAACACGGCTCTCTTGACAACTGCCGTGAAGGTTTCTTGGCTGGTCTTGCAGCAGAAGGCATCGAAGAAGGAAAGAATTTAACTGTTCTTTATGAAAATGCACAGGCAGACGGCGGTACTTCTGCACAGATTGCTAATACATTTGCAGGAAAGGACGTAGATTTAATGTGTGGTATTGCAACTCCTATGGCACAGGCTGAATACAGCGTGGCTATGAAGTCCGACATTCCTGTCATTTTCACAGCAGTTACTGATCCGGTTGCAGCTGAACTGGCAAACGCAGACGGAACCCCGGTTGGCGAGATCACAGGTACAAGCGATAAGCTTCCTGTAGAATTACAGTTAAAGATGATCCGTGAGATCTTACCTGAGGCAAAGACTATCGGTATCATGTACACCACCAGCGAAGTAAACTCTGAATCTGCCATTGCAGAATATAAGGAACTGGCTCCAAATTATGACTTTGAGATCGTAGACTCCGGTATCTCCTCTTCAGCAGATATTCCGCTGGCAGCAGATACTTTGATTGGAAAGGTTGACTGTATCACCAATCTGACTGATAATACAGTAGTAGCATCTCTTCCTGTTATCTTAAGCAAGGCTTCCGCAAAGAACATTCCTGTATTCGGAAGCGAGATCGAGCAGGTAAAGATCGGCTGCCTGGCTGCTATGGGGCTTGATTATGTAGAACTTGGCAAGCAGACCGGTGAAATGGCTGCAAAGGTATTAAAGGGCGAAGCAAAAGCAAGCGAATTAAACTTTGAGACCATTAAAGATGCTGCATTCTACGGCAACACCAAAGTAGCTGAAAACCTCGGCATCACTCTTCCTGAATCTTTAACAGGAACTGCTGCTGAGCTCTTTGACAGCATTGCAGAGTAATAATATTTAGAGTATTGGAGGAACATCATGACAACGATCATTTTCGGTATTCTGGAAGAAGGCCTTGTATATGCCATTATGGCTCTGGGCGTTTACATCACATATAAGATCCTGGATTTCCCGGATCTGTCTGTAGACGGCACATTCCCTCTTGGCGCTGCTGTGACCGCAGCAGGTATTGCAAACGGGCTTCCTTTCATCGGTACCATTTCACCTGTAGCAGCATTATTCATTTCCTTTGCAGTGGGTGCCTTAGCCGGCTGTATCACCGGTCTCATCCACGTAAAGTTAAAGGTACGTGACCTGCTCTCCGGCATCATTGTCATGACGGCCCTCTATTCCATTAATTTAAGGATCACCGGAAAAGCAAACCTTCCTATCTTTAGTAAGGAAACTATCTTTTCCAATTCCTTCCTTTCCGCCCATGTACCGGAAGCTGCATCACCCTTTATCGTGACCATCATTCTTTTTGTCATCGTTTTGGTCTGCAAGGTGTTATTGGATGCCTACTTACAGACACGTTCCGGTTATCTGCTTCGTGCAGTTGGTGATAATGACGTACTTGTTACATCCCTTGCAAAAGATAAAGGTCTTGTAAAAATCGTAGGTCTTGCCATTGCAAACGGCTTTGCAGCACTTGCAGGAAGCGTTTACTGCCAGCAGAAGGGATTTTTTGAAATCTCCATAGGCACCGGCACCATGGTCATCGGCCTTGCAAATGTTATCATCGGAACCCAGCTGTTAAAGAGAGTCGGCTTTATCCGCTCAACTACTGCTGTTATCATTGGTTCCATTGTATACAAAGCCTGCGTTTCTATTGCGTTGCTGTTAAACGACCTGCACATTGGAGGACTGGACATTTCCATTCCAGTCACTGCATCCGATCTGAAGCTGATCACTTCTGTATTATTCCTGATCATCCTTGTAGTAAGCCCTTCCGGCGGAAAGAAGGTAAAGAGCCATGCTTGAATTAAAACACATCCATAAATATTACAACGCAGGTACTGTCAATGAAATGTGCCTGTTTAATGATTTTAACTTATCCATTGATGATCATCAATTTGTATCTGTAGTAGGAAGCAATGGTTCCGGCAAAACTTCTCTTTTAAATATCATCTGTGGAAGTATTCCGCTGGATGACGGCCGTATTATCATCGGCGGTGAAGACATTACCAAAATGCCTGAATATAAGCGCCAGCGCCGCATTGGCCGTGTTTACCAGAACCCGTCCATGGGAACCTGCCCTTCTATGACCATTGCAGAAAACATGGCTTTAGCAGACAATAAGGGCAAAGCCTTCAACCTCCGTCCCGGAACCAACAAACAGCGCCTGGAATTCTACCGTGAATCTCTCCGCTCTCTTGGCCTTGGACTGGAAGATAAAATGGATGTAAAAGTAGGTGTTCTCTCCGGCGGACAGCGCCAGGCAATGGCTCTTTTAATGTCCACCATGACTCCTATTGAGTTTCTGATCCTGGATGAGCACACCGCTGCTCTGGACCCGAAAACAGCAGAAACCATTATGGAACTGACAGATAAAGTAGTCCGTGAAAAGAACCTGACTACGATTATGGTCACTCACAATCTCCGCTTTGCTGTGGAATATGGTAACAGACTTTTAATGATGCACCAGGGACATGCAGTGATCGATAAAGCAGGTGAAGAAAAGGAAGCTACTACTATTGATCATATCCTAAAGAAATTTAATGAGATCAGTATTGAGTGTGGAAACTAAAAGATCAGTATTGAATGTAGAAATAAAGTAAAAAGGCTGGCAATTTCCAAAATCTGGAATGCCAGTCTTTTTTATATATTTTATACATATTTATATGTTCTATTATTCTGCAAATACCATGATCCGCATAGCTGTATTTTCTTCATCAGACCATACCACTGCTTTTCTCCCCTGGGTAAGGTCATCTAATGTAACAATATTTCTGGTGAGATATGGTACTATTGCACAGTCATCTGCCAGTGTATATTTTGTACCGTCCATAGCAGTCAGTACAGACTGGGAAGATGCTGCATCTGTCACTACAGATTTAACAGTTACATAATCCGGAACTTTAAAGTCTGCCGGGACATTAGTAAAGATCATTGTTGCGTTTGTCATTGGCGGAAGGCTCATGGTCATTGCCGGACCGATATAGGCATAAATAGTATCCCCGTCCTTAATATCAGATAGCTCTGTTGGATTACCGGAAACAGCATCTAATACATAGGTAGACTCCTGAGATACATTTAAGATCACTTCTCCCTGATATCCCTGATCTGCCTGACTGTCAATGGATAATCTTCCATCTTCCATATGGGTAGCCGGTCCATACAGGCGTACAGAGTCTTCTGCCTGCTCCGGCTGTTCTTCTGTACCTTCAATAGTGCCGCTTACAGTCTCTACAACAGTAGTTTCTTCCGGAGAAGATGTAGGCTCCTGAGATTCACTTACTACTGGTTTTGACTCACTTACAAGTGGCAGCGTAGTTGCTGCATCTTCTTTATTGGAACATCCTCCAAGACCTAAAACTGCCGCACTGCATAATACAGCTGCATATAAATAATATTTTCTCAATATGACTTCTCCTTTTCTGTACCGAAAATTATTTTTTAATGTGCTGACGCATTCAAAGTTTTCTTCTGGACTTATTATATCGTAAACTCACGAATCCCGCGCATTCGCGCTCTACTGCCTGCTTACGCAGACGATTCGTTCGTTAATGGCTTGCGAAAAACAAATGTCTGCTGCGCAGCCGCTTGTTTTTCACTACGCTCATTATATCTTATATTATCCATATATCCAATAAAGCTTTTCTTAAGTATTATTTAAATAATATATAAAACAAAAAAAGAGCCTTCCCATATGATCACAGGAAAACTCCTTTCTTATTACACTATGTTTTTTAAACCTTTCAACAGACTTTTTACTATCTTGCCATCTCACTCTGTGGTCCAGTCTGGTTATGGGCCTTGATAATGGTCTCGATCTCCTCCAGGTTAGAGGATGGGAGATCGCCAGGAATAGTGTTTTTCACAGCTGCGGTAGCGTTTCCGAAAGCAACTGCCTTCTGGCAGTCACCACCGCTGCTTAACAAGCCATAAAGAGCGCCGGAAATATAGGCATCACCACTGCCGATACGATCTACTACTTCAATATCACGATATGGCTCTTCTTCATAGAATGTGTCTCTTGCAGCATCGTAGATCACAGAACCGAATGTATGGCGTTTCGGGCTATGTACGATACGCTGGGTGGAAGCTACTATAGAGATAGGATATTCTTTTGTAAAGCTCTTCATCATCTCTTTCGCACTGCCATTTTTTAAGAAGGTCAGCCGTGCAGTATCTTCTGAGCAGAAGAAAATATCTACATAAGGAAGAATACGCTCAATACATTCTCTTGCTTCATCACCACTCCACAGATTTCCACGGAAGTTTACATCAAAAGAAACAAGAGTTCCTGCTTCCTTAAAACGCTTGATCATCTCAATTGTAGTCTCTCTGATCTTCTCACTGAGCGCCAGAGTAATACCTGTGGTATGGAAACATTTTGGAGCTGTGTATACCTCCTCCGGGATCTCATTAATATCCAGAGTAAAGAAGGAACTGTTCACACGGTCATAAATAACCTTTGGTTTTCTCGGATATGCACCGTTTTCATAGTAATAAATTCCCACACGGGCTGATGGAGAATGGTCATACATAAAAAAGTCATCGCTGACACCAAATGAACGGATCTTACCTTTCATAAAGCTGCCGATATCATGTGACGGAAGCTTGGAGATAACGCCTGTACGCAATCCTAAAAGAGATGCACCTACTGCTACGTTCAGTTCTGCACCGCCAACCTGCTTTACAAAGGTATCTCCTCTGGAAAGACGGTCATTATCTGGTGGTGACAGTCTTAAAAGAACCTGTCCTAATGTAAGCAGGTCAAAAGTTCTTCCTTTTATCTCACCCATTGTCATATCCTCCTGATGTTTTTAATGTTCTCCCGCAATCTTTCTGTGCCTGATTTTGTAAGAAGATTTTTTGCCAGTTGTGCCCAAATTTCTGAGGCATACGGGGTACGTACATCAATGAAGTTCGGGTGCGACTGGCGAAAAACCGGTCACAAAGGCAGGTACAGGAAAGACTCCGAAAGAACATTTTAAAGAAAAAGCCTGTCTGAAAATACATTCCAGGAACGATATTTCCAAACAGGCCTTTCGGTCTCTTATTTTTTAACTCTTAAAAAGAGTAATTATCTCTGTACACGACCTGAGCCATCGCCACCTGCTAAAGTCTCAACTTCTGCACGGGTTACCAGGTTGAAGTCGCCAGGGATTGTGTGCTTTAATGCGGAAGCTGCTACTGCAAATTCCAGAGCTGCCTTCATATCCTTGCCATCAGCCAGACCACAGATCAGACCACCTGCGAAGGAGTCGCCGCCGCCTACACGGTCAACGATCGGAGCGATGTGGTACTTTCTGGAATGATAGAATTCACGGGTCTGTCCATCCATGATGCAAGCAGACCAGTCATTGTTGGAAGCGCTGTGGCTTTCACGTAAGGAGCTGATGATGTACTTGAATCCGAACTTATCAGCCATCTGGTTGAAGATATCAACGTATCCAGCTAATTCCAGTTCTCCGGAAGTAACATCAGTGTTGCCTGGCTTGAAGCCAAGAACCTTCTCTGCATCCTCTTCGTTACCGATGCAAACATCAACATACTGCATCAGGTTGGTCATAACCTTCTGAGCCTTTTCAGAAGACCACAGTTTCTTACGGAAGTTTAAGTCTACAGAAACAGTTACACCGTGAGCCTTAGCTGCCTTTAAAGCTGCTTCAGTCAGTTCGATAGCTGCATCGCTGACAGCTGGAGTAATACCGGTAAAGTGGAACCAGTCAGCATCAGCAAAGATTTCATCGAAGTTGAACTCATCTGCAGTTGCAGTAGAGATAGAGCTGTGTGCACGGTCATAAACTACGTTGGAAGCTCTCATTGCAGAACCGGTCTCTAAGAAGTAGATTCCCAGTCTCTCACCGCTTCTTGCGATGTGCTTTGTTCCTACATTGTATTTTCTTAAAGCTGCTACTGCACACTCACCGATTGGGTTAGCTGGTACTGCAGTAACAAACTGTACATCATGACCATAGTTAGCTAAAGATACTGCTACGTTAGCTTCGCCGCCGCCGTAGTTTACATCAAACTCATCTGCCTGGATAAATTTTTCATTATTTGGGGTAGATAATCTTAACATGATCTCGCCCATGGTAACAATCTTTGCCATTTTAATATTCTCCTTAAGATATGTGAAAATTTATTAATTTCCGTTCAAACCAGCGCATGGCTGAACTAGTATAATTATGCTCTTGCTGCTTCTACAGCCTTAACAAATTCCTGAGCCTTTGCAGTTACAGCTGCGAAGTCACCGGTCTTAGCGCCCTTTGTAAGGCTGCTTCCGGTGCCAACTGCGTATGCACCAGCATGGATCCACTTATCAACGTTATCTACGTCAACACCGCCGGATGGCATGAACTCACCCTGTGGCAGAGGTCCCTTGAAAGAGCTGATAGCTGCAGGTCCTACGATATTTCCTGGGAAAATCTTGATTACATCGCATCCAGCTTCCATAGCGGTAATAGCTTCGCTTGGAGTCATAACGCCTGGCAGCATTGGTACTCTGTAACGGTTGCAAAGCTTGATGGTCTCTACATTTAAGCCTGGGCTTACGATGTAGTTAGCACCTGCTAAAATGCAAGCTCTTGCAGTCTCTGGATCCAGAACGGTACCAGCACCGATCACGATCTTGTCATTGTCTTTATACTTGTCAGCCATCTTCTTGATGAAGCCTACTGGATCTCCGTCATCCATGGTCATGGTCAGCTCGATAAAGTTGATGCCACCTGCGATAACAGCATCTACCACCTTCTCACCCTGCTCATAATTCTTTGCACGGATTACAGCAACCAGGCAGTCTTCTTTCAGTCTTGCTAAAACATGTTCTTTTTTCATTTTTCTTCTCCTTCTTTCGATGAGGTTCGTAAATACGAATCATTTTCATATTTACGATTTATACTTAAATATTAATAGTTACCAACGGATTTGTCAACAGCAAAACAGATAAATTATTATCTTTTATCCTGTTTTATTTGCCTAAAAATCCCAAAAGCCTTGAAAGCAGTTTTGCCTTTTCAGAAACCAGGCGTCCAAGAGCATCATAATCCTCTGTAGGCTTATAAAGACTGGACATGCTGATGGCTCCTATCACGTTGCCATCAGGGCCAAATACCGGGGCTCCCACGCACTCCATATGCTCTTCTAACTCCCTTGCATCAAAGGCATAACCAATTTCCTTTACCCGCTCTAACTCCTCCAGGAAATGAACTTTATCCTGTATGGTACGCCTGGTATGGGGGCGGAAGTTGATCCGGTCTGCCAGGGCATCCCTCTCTTCCTGTTCCATATTTGCCATAATAGCCTTTCCAAGAGAGGTGCAGTACAACGGATTCTTGGTTCCAACAGTTGCTGTTGTGATAATAGGATTTTCCGGCTCAAATTTACAGATATAAACAATGGAATCATCTGAACGCACTCCAAAGAATACCGTCTTTCCCATCTCTTTTGCAAATGCTTTTAATACAGGATCTATTGTGCCGATAAAATCCAGATTATTTGTATAATTAATTCCTACACGATAAGCAGTCAGTCCAATGGTATAACGCTGCTTCTGCCCTTTTACCACATGAACCATCCCCGTATGTGCCAGTGTTGTGATAATATCATAAGCACTGGTCTTTGGAAGCTCTAACTTCTCGCAGATCTCATCCAGTGTAATGCCGTCCGGCTTTTTGGAAACCATTTTCAGTATATCCACCGTGCGCAGCGTTGTCCGGTTTAATTTCATTTATGTTCCTCCTGCATCAGGTTTGTTAAACGTTTTGTATAAATCTGTACGTACAGCAGATTGTACGTATATATGTTTGTTGTACGTATATATGTTTGTTGTACGTATATACGATCTCTTTCAGTATAGCGCATCTTGCAACAGATTACAAGATGTGCTTTTGTTTTCCCGGCGCAGTCAGAGCAATTTCCGCCACTATACCTACAGAGTTACGCCCTGCTTGAAAATAGCCATATCATGGAAGCCTGCTGCTTCTGATTTAACCTTGCGTCCGGAAGCAACTTCCAGTACATAATTTAACAGATCCTGCGCCAGTTCTTCTTTTGTCTTGTCTTCTACCATCTGTCCCGCATTGAAATCGATCCAATTTGACTTGTGTCCTGCAAGCTTAGAGTTGCTGGAGATCTTTACAGTTGGAACAGGGGAAGCAAATGGAGTTCCACGACCGGTAGTAAACAGTACCATATGGGCACCAGATACCGCCAGTGCAGTTGCTGCCACCAGATCGTTTCCAGGTGCACTGAGCAGATTTAATCCCTTTACCTTAACCGGCTCTGCATACTCTAATACACCCTTTACCAGGGAACTTCCTGATTTCTGGGTACAGCCTAAGGATTTGTCCTCCAGAGTAGAGATACCACCCTTCTTGTTGCCTGGAGATGGATTCTCATAAATAGTTTGGTTGTGGCTGGGAAAGTAGTTCTTAAAGTTGTTGATCAGGTCAACCGTCTTGTCAAAAAGCTCTGGTGTTGCGCAGCGGTTCATTAACAGAGTTTCTGCACCGAACATTTCAGGAACTTCTGTTAAAATAGTGGTTCCGCCCTTGCTTACTAACAGATCGGAAAAAGCACCTACTACAGGATTTGCAGTAATTCCGGAAAGTCCATCAGAACCACCACACTTCATACCAATGATCAGCTCACTTGCATCTATCTTCTCTCTTGAAAATGCATTTGCATAAGCCGCCAGTTCTTCCAGGATACCCATAGCGATCTCCATCTCATCTTCTACATCCTGGCACTGTAAAAACTTCACCCTCTGCTCATCATACTCGCCAATATAATCCATTAATACAGGAATGTTGCTGTTCTCACAGCCCAGTCCTAATACCAGAACACCTGCCGCATTTGGATGATGGATCATATCTGCCAATACTTTTCTGGTATTTTCCTGGTCATCCCCCATCTGTGAACATCCATATGGATGCTGGAATGCGATCACATCTTCTACATTTCCGCCTACAAACTTCTTCGCAGCTGTTTCAAGAGCCTTTGCAATGGAGTTTACACAGCCAACAGTAGGAATGATCCAGATTTCATTACGGATACCGGCTTTTCCGTCTGCTCTGCGATAGCCGTCAAAGTATACATGCTCAGATGGCTCTACATCCTTACTTCCTTCTGGCCTATATTCATAAGAGAGAACATCCCCTAAAGCAGTCTTTACATTATGAACATGTACCCATGCACCTTTTTCAATGGCTTCTTTTGCGTAACCGATGCGGAAACCGTATTTTACTACTTCCTCTCCCTGGGCAATGGCGCGCAGCGCAAATTTATGTCCCTGTGGGATATCCTGGACCAGAGTTACCTTTTCTCCTGCAACATCCAGGGTCTCTCCTTTATTTAAAGGACGAAGAGCAACGGCAACGTTATCATTCTGATTGATCTTAACAATGTCCTGCATGGTCTTTAATCTCCTATCTTTCTTTGTTTAGTGTTATGATGTTGGGGTCAAAAGGTATTTTGACCCCTCTGATACCGAATTGCTACGTGTTTTGCACTCCCACAATTCTAAAAACATTCGTAATTTGCTCATTTTTCTTCAAAAAATGGCTTCTTACTCATGTTTTTGGCAGATCCAAGGTCATAAATCTTCCTGCAAGCAAGCTTGCATCGGATTTATGACCTTTTGCCCCTGATATCTTGTTATTATAGTAATGAAAGTCAGCTGTATGTACCGTTGGCACTCCCACAACTGCCGCCACTATTCATGATCCGGGCTGTTGCCCTGCTTACTTAATACCGGCCTGGCTGCCAAATGTTTATGTTTCCTGGCATGCAAATACACAATCCACCTAACCACCTGGCAACACTTTCACAAAAGTATTTAACTTTGTAAGTGCTTACAATTATTCTACCCATTTTCCACACAGAAGTCAATAGAAAACTGTTGCAAACTTTATTAGTAATATGTATAATAGACTTAGCGTGTAAGCGCTTACAGAATGTGAGGTGGATTATTGAATGAATATATACGACGTTTCTGGACATGCAGGGGTCTCCATTGCTACGGTTTCCCGTGTACTCAACGGCAATCCCAACGTAAGTGAGCGCACCCGCAAAAAGGTACTGGCAGTGATGGATGAACTTGGTTATACTCCAAATGTGTTCGCCAGAGGACTTGGGCTTGACACCATGCAGACCATTGGTATCATGTGTTCTGACTCTTCCGATCCCTATCTTGCTGAGGCGATCTATTATCTGGAACGGGAGCTGCGCAGTCATGATTACGACTCTATCCTCTGCTGTACCGGTTACGACCTGGATGTAAAACAGAAATATTTCAATCTGCTGCGTTCTAAACGTGTAGATGCCATTATACTGACAGGTTCCAAATTTGTGGAAATGCGCTCTAAAGATAATAATTATATTACAGAAGCAGCTGCAAACGGGCTACCGGTAATGCTGGTAAATGGTTATCTGGAGGAAAAAAATATTTACAGCACTGTCTGTGATGACTATGCCTCTATGTATGATGCCACATTACAGCTGATCCATTCCGGTCACAGCCGTATTCTTTATCTTTATACCAGCATATCTTACAGCGGTGTAAATAAAATGGAAGGCTACAAGGCTGCATTAAAAGAAAGTGATCTGCCTGTGGATGCTTCTATGATCCATCAGTGTTCCAAGAGTATTGAAACTTCAAGAGACCTGCTTTTAAAGCTGAAAGAAGAAGGACTCGTATTTGACGCAGTTTTAGCGTCTGATGATTCACTGGCTGTAGGCGCTGTAAAATATGCCCATTTAGCTGGTATTTCCATTCCGGAAGATTTAAGCATCATCGGATATAATAATTCCATCCTGTCCCGTTGTACGGACCCGGAGATCACATCTATTGACAGTAAAGTAGAAGCACTTTGCACTACTACCATCAATACCCTTATGGGGGTTTTCAGCGGCGCCAATGTCCCCAACCGGACAACCATCGCCTCTGCTCTTATAAAAAGAAAAACCACAAACTTTTAATTTTCAATTTTAAAGGAGGATCTATCACTATGAAACAGTTTTTGGACAAGGACTTCTTATTATCCACAGAAATGGCAAAGACACTCTATCATGATTACGCAGAAAACATGCCGATCTTAGACTATCACTGCCATATCAATCCACAGGAGATCTGCGAAGACCGTAAGTTTGAAAACATTACCCAGGTATGGCTGGGCGGCGACCATTACAAATGGCGTCAGATGCGTTCTAACGGTGTTGATGAGAAATACATTACCGGCGACGGCACAGACAGAGAAAAATTCCAGGCATGGGCTGAGACAATGCCTAAGCTGATCGGCAACCCACTGTATCACTGGAGCCACTTAGAGTTAAGAAGATACTTCGGATACGAGGGCTACTTAAACGGCGATACTGCTGAAGAAGTATGGAACCTGTGCAACGCTAAGTTACAGGAAGATTCCATGACTGTACGCAACCTGATCAAGCAGTCCAATGTTACCCTGATCTGTACCACAGATGATCCTGTTGATTCTCTGGAATGGCATAAGAAACTGGCTGAAGATAACACTTTTGATGTACAGGTTCTGCCGGCATGGCGTCCAGACAAGGCTATGAACGTTGAAAAGCCAACTTTCGCAGCTTACATGGCTCAGTTATCCAAAGTCAGCGGTATTGAGGTAAAAGATTTCGCATCTTTAAAGGAAGCTTTAAAGAACCGTATGGATTTCTTCACTTCCATGAAATGCTGCGTATCTGACCACGCATTAGAGTACGTTATGTACGCTCCAGCTACTGAGGATGAAGTAAACGCTATCATCGCTAAGAGCTTAAAGGGCGAAGCAGTTTCCAAAGAAGAGGAATTAAAATACAAAACCGAGTTCATGCTCTTTGTTGCAAAAGAATATGCTAAGAGAAACTGGGTTATGCAGCTTCACTACGGATGCAAGCGTGACAACAACGCTTACATGTTTGAAAAATTAGGCGCAGATACCGGTTATGACTGCATCAACAACTATGCTCCAAGCGCACAGATGGCAGACTTCTTAAATGCATTAAGCGCAACCAATGATATTCCTAAGACTATCATTTACTCCTTAAATCCAAATGACAACGCTTCCATCGGCACCATCATCGGCTGCTTCCAGGAGAAATTCCCAGGAAAGATCCAGCAGGGTTCCGCTTGGTGGTTCAATGATCATAAGGTAGGTATGACCGACCAGATGGTATCTTTAGCTAACTTAGGCTGCCTGGGCAACTTCATCGGTATGCTGACTGATTCCAGAAGCTTCTTATCCTACACCAGACATGAATATTTCCGCCGCGTTCTCTGCGCACTGGTTGGCGGCTGGGTAGAAAACGGTGAATATCCGGCAGATATGAAATCCCTGGAATCCATTATCAAGGGTATCAGCTACAACAACGCAGTTCAGTATTTCGGATTTGATCTGGATGTTGTGAAATAATAAACATCACTGAATTATCTGCGTAGGCAGACAGTTCATTGCGTCAACAACATTCTTAAGTTTGACCAGTTGTGCTGCACCTGATTAAAAAAAGGCGCCCGCCCCACAATGTAATGTGAGATCGGGCGCCTTCTTAATATCCGCACTATATCCGTACTCTTTTTTATTACCTTTACTCTTCTTTTAAATATCCCTTTTTACGCAGCTCCTGCTCAATAAAATCCAGGTTTTTTTCAGATTCTGCAGTGACTGTATGATAATGATAATCTCCGGTCAAAACCTTTAAAGGCTGAGCTTTATAACGATCCATGCGCTCAACAAATTCTTCTACATCCAGTCGGTTATTGATAATAAGATCTGCCCGGATCTGTCCATATAGCGGATGATCCACTGCCACATCTAAAACATGACCGCCATAATCTACAATAGTCTGCAATTCATCTCTTGTATCTTCTGTAGAATGGCAAACGCAGAATACCCGGATATATTTTTTCTTTTTTACCTGATCCTTTTCAAGAACATATCCTCTGTAAGTAGAAAGGATCTTCTGGTCCTCTGCCCGCAAAAGGGCAATATCCTGAACGATCACCTGACGGCTCACATTAAAATGCCTTGCCAGCTCCGTTCCGGACAGCGGCATATTTGTATCCTCTAACAGCGAAAGAATGCCTTCTCTTCTTTTTCCGCCTTCTGTCATAATAAAATTCACACTCTTTTCTCTATTAAAATTTTTGCTTTCACCAAGATATCTACTCCCTCAAAAGCTGGTGTTCAATGAACTTATCATCTAATTCCAGCATTGTATGGACTTTTTTCCCTAATCTTTGCCAAAAAACAGTTTAAGCATAATGTCCACTCCCTGTATACTGCATACGTTTCCCTTTATGCGAAAAAACGTCCCCTTTATTCAAGGAGACGCACTTCATTGCTGCAAAGGTTGTGAGTAAAACGATAAGCCGGGTTATGTCGTTGGATGGTCATCTATCTAGTACTGCTGTCACCAGCAGCATCAAGCAACCTACCCGAAAGCTGACGGGCCGCCATATGCTTTCTGTTTGGTCTTGCTTCAGATGGGGTTTACATGTGCCCCGCCTGTTACCAGCCGGGCGGTAGTCTCTTACACTGCCATTCCACCCTTACCTGCTGCAGATGCAGCGGGCGGTATATTTCTGTTGCACTGTCCCTAGGGTCGCCCCCGCCAGACGTTATCTGGCATCCTGCCCTGTGAAGCCCGGACTTTCCTCTCCTGCGTCCTCTCGATGTCGCAGCAGCGACCATCTGTCTTACTCACAACTTATTTAGTTTAGCATAATTTTTTTTCTGTGTCTATGGGAAGATCTAAAAAATTGCGATATTGTTGACTAAAGTCCGAAAGCCGCCGGTGCACATAACAGATGCGCATTTGGGAGAAAATCCTTTGTTCGTGGGCTTGCGTCGCCTATTGTCAGAACTGCGAACCAAACTCGCACGCTTTGCGTGCTCAAACAGTGGTTCTCCGTTCTGACGCTATGCGCGCCCACTCACGGATTTTCAAACAAATGCTTATTCTGTCATGTGCACCGGCGGCTTTCTACGTTATTGGCAATAAAAAATGTAGGAGCAAACCAATAAACAGTTTTCATGCAGGAGGGGGATTGTACTTAAGTACGGCATTTTTTATGTGACATATCCAATACAGTAGAAAGGGCTCCTCCATGTATAATAAGCATTCGTTAGGCAATTGGGGACCTTTTGTGAGCATAGCGGACAGGGTGGAGGCATTGTTTGAACACGCGAAGCGTGTGAGTTTGCCGGAGCCCTGTCTAACTGGCGGCGGAACAAAAGGTCCTAAATTGCCGTGAATGCGTTTATACATGGATGAGCCCTTTCGGACCCTATTGAACTAAAAAATTCCCCTAATGACACCACCTCCCTTACATGAAAAAAACTGCTAATGCTTTGACGCACTAACAGTTATCTTCTATAAATTCAGTGTATTAAATTTTTTCTCCGTTCTTTACTCTCTGTAGCTCTTCTGTGTCTACGCTGAGTTTAACGCGGGTATCCGGCTTTGCATTTCATTTGCTCAAGAGACATACAGCCTCCACATGCTCCGTCGCCGGAAACATATCAAATCCTACTGCTTCCTTCGCCTTATACCCCAGCTTCTTCATATAAGCCAGATCTCTTGCCAATGTCTCTGGGTTGCAGGAAACATAAACTACTTTTTTCGCTCCCATCTTTGCAATGGAATCCATGAACTCTTCGGTACTTCCGCTTCTCGGGGGATCCATGATGACTACGTCGGCTTTTTCACCAGCCTCTGCCATATTGACCAGGAAACGGCCGGCATCATTGCAGAAGAAACGGATATTGGATATCTGGTTCATTTTGGCGTTGTTGATGGCATCCCGGACTGCATCCTGGTTTAATTCCACGCCGATCACATTTCCGGCCTTTTTGCTTGCAATAATACCAATAGTTCCTATACCACAATACGCATCCACAACCGTCTCTTCTCCAGTCAGTCCAGCCAGCTCCAGAGCCTTTGTATACAATTTCTCCGTCTGGATCGGATTTACCTGATAGAAAGAACGGGAAGAAATACGGAAGCTACAGCCGCACAGCGTATCCACAATATATCCTTTTCCATACAGCACATGCTCCTTTTCCCCCAGTACCATGCTGGTTCCCCGTCCATTGATATTCTGGACAATGGTGGTGATCTCCGGATGTTTCTCTCTTAATGCCTTTACGAAATTATTCTTTGACGGAAATACAGGGGAAGCTGTTACCAGTACCACCATGATCTCCCCACTTTCAAAGCCTCTGCGGATCAGCACATGGCGCAGCAAGCCATAACCAGTATCTTCATCAAATGTACGGATCTTAAAGGACTTTAACATACCGCGAATAGTGCCAATGATCTCATCTGCCTTCTGGTCCTCGATCATGCACTTCTCCACAGGTACTACATTATGGGTATTTTCCTGATAAATACCGGAAATAATATTGCCCCTTCTATCCCTATCAAATACAGCATGAACTTTGTTTCTATAATAAAACGGATCTTCCATTCCTATCATGTCTTTTACAGGACAGATTCCCTTCAACAATGTTTCCAGACGCTTTCTTTTCGTCTTTAACTGCTCTGCATAAGGCATATCCAGCATCTGACATCCGCCACACTGACGCATAACAGGACACATGCTCTTTTTAGCGTTCTTCTTTCCCTTTTCCACGTTCTGGCCAGACTGCTGTTTCAGAACCGGCTTTCCAAACTTTGCCGCCTTCTGTTTCTGCTCTGTTCTCTGCTTCTGCTCTGACCTTTGCTTCTGCTCTGGCTTTACCCCTTTCACAGCTCTGCTTTCCGGTCTTTTATTTTCCCTTTTGGGGCTTCCCTGTTTTTTTCCTTCCTGTACTCGTTTTCCCTGTATTCTATTTTCCTGGGATTTATTCCCTTGAACTTTCTTTTCCTGTTTTTTCTTTCCCTGCACGTTTTTTTCCTGCATTTTTACACCTTTTTTATTCATATTCTATCGACAATTTATTTCTTCGCTCTTATAATCGTACTTATTAACATCCAAACATCCTAAAACAACGAGGTGACATTTATGAGCGAAACATCCACATCACAAGATCATGTTTCTTACTATATTGACCATACTATATACACTGGCCGCCCGGCAGATACTACCAGCCGGCTTCCAAAGGAGATACGCACCTATGACCTGTTAGACTCCCTTGGAATCGCCTATGCCCGTGCAGACCATGACACACTTCCCACTATGGAAGCATGCCAGGAAGTAGGTAATCTTTTAGGCATTGAAATCTGCAAAAACCTGTTTCTTCGCAATACCCAGAAAACTGCCTTCTATCTGCTGATCCTTCCAGGCAGCAAAAAGTTCAAAACAGCCGCTCTCTCCAAGCAGATCGGCAGCGCCCGCCTTTCCTTTGCCGAACCGGAATTTATGGAACAGTACCTTAACATCACTCCCGGTTCTGTCAGTGTTCTCGGTCTGATGAACGATCCAGAAAACAAAGTCCGGCTGCTCATAGACAAAGATATCCTAAAGAATCATCCTTACTTCGGATGTCATCCATGCATCAACACCTCCAGCCTGAAATTCCGCACAGAAGACCTGTTAAACAAGATCCTCCCTGCTATCCACCATGACTATACCATGGTAGATCTTCCATACGCAGAATAGTCCAGCAAACTTAGCAGATACATCTTTAATGCATTCCCAACCTGCACAGATACCTGAAGCTGGCCGCAACGGTCCCTTAGATCGGGGCCGTTGCCTTTCTTAACCACTCTTTCTCCTGGTCATCCATATATGGACTGATCTTCTCAAACACCTCTTTGTGATATGCGTTAAAAAGAGCAATATCTCTCTCTGTCATCAGCTCCTTCACTACCGCATCCTTATCAACCGGTACAAAGGTAAGAAACTCAAACTTCATAAACTGGCCATACTGGTTCTTCTCATCCTTTACGCAAAGGATCAGGTTCTCTGTACGGATTCCATGGCTTCCTTCAATATAAAGTCCCGGCTCATCAGAAGTGATCATTCCAGCTTCCAGAACACCATTATCATGCCGCTCCGGCACCATACGGAAGCGGATACCATTTGGTCTTTCGTGAACATTTAACAGATAACCCACACCATGACCAGTTCCATGGTCAAAATTCAGTCCCCTGCTCCAAAATGGCTCTCTTGCCACATAATCAAGGCTTAAGCCTCTGCACCCATATAAAAATTTCACTTCTTTTAATCGCAGCATACTTATAAGGACCAGAGTAAAATGCTCTTTTTCTTCCTCTGTCAGCTCTCCTAACGCAATGGTACGGGTAATATCTGTAGTTCCCTCATAATACTGGCCACCGGAATCTACCAGATAAAATCCATGATCTTCCAGCACCGTATCGCTTTCTTTTGTTGCAGAATAGTGACACATAGCCGCATTCGCCCCATAAGCAGAGATCGTAGCAAAGCTTGGCTCAATATAGCCTTCCTGCTCCTTCCTGAATTCCTCTAACTTATCCTGGACACTCAGCTCTGTAAGACGTTCTTTTCCAATATGGTGCTTTAACCAGTAGATAAAACGGGTAACAGCTACGCCGTCCTTGATATGAGCCCTCTTCTCATTTTCAATCTCAACCTCATTCTTCACTGCTTTCGCATCAGAAGTGGGATTCATCTTATCAACCAGTTCATTCTTATCCTTTAACATGTTATATAGCGCATAATTGATATGCTGCTTCTCCATAAGGATCTTATGTCCGGTAATATCTTTTGCCATTTTATAGATATCATCATAAGGCAGTATTTCTGTTCCTAAATTTTTCAGATATCTAACAATATCCATATCATGATAATTATCCATATATGGATATGCCTCTCCGTGAAGCACTTCTTCATTTACAAACAGATACAATTTATCCTCTGTTACGATCACATAAGAAAGCACTACCGGATTATAAGCAATATCATTTCCCCTGATATTTAACAGCCATGCAATATCATCCAACGATGTCAGGACATACATATCCGTATGTTCCTTCTTCATTTTTGCACGAAGCTCTTTTAATTTTTCTTCTGCTGTCTTTCCTGCATATTTCTCATGTAATGCCCATGCCGGCTCCATGGACAGCGCCGGACGGTCTTCCCAGATCTCACCCACCAGATCATCACTGCAAAGGATCCTTGCATTCTTTTCTTTCAGGCGCTTTTCCAGATCAATGCCGGTCAATGCATTGACTACTCTTCCGTCAAAACCCAGACAGCCATTTTCCGGCACTTCTGCTTCCAGATATACGGCTACAGAAGGCACTCCTTCCTGCCCCATTTTCATCATTTTTACAGAAGTTCCCTGCAGCTGTACTGCCGCCTGGACAAAATATCTTCCATCTATCCACAGGCATGCTTCCTTCATTGTCACTACTGCAATTCCCGCAGAACCGGTAAAACCTGTCAGGAACTGTCTGCATTTAAAATGATCTCCCACATATTCAGACTCATGAAAATCAGCAGTAGGCACCATATAGGCATCCATGCCACGTTCCTTCATCTTTGTTCTGAGCAATTCTAATTTCTGATCCACGGTCATTTTCTCCGCTGATCCGTCATTCATTGTATTCATATTCCTTCTCCTTCTCCTGTACTCACATGGCTGCATATTTTCATCTATATCCACCCAAAGTGTCTGCATGCCTTCCATACTCCATCCCGGGCAATATCATCTGTCACATAATCAGCCGCATCTTTCAGCTTCTGGACTGAATTTCCCATGGCGATCCCGGTTCCTGCTGCCTGAACGATCTCATAATCATTCATGCTGTCTCCAAATGCCACCGTCTGGCTTATATCCATTCCATAGTATTTACATAAACGTACCAGTCCATTTGCCTTGGATGCTTGTATTTCTATAATATCTGCCCCTAACCGGCTGGAAAATAATGGAAATTTAAGTTCCGGAAAATGTGCCTCCATATCAGACACCGGACCAGCTTCTCCAATATAAGCTAACGTGCGTACCGGCAGTTCCAGCATTTTCCAGGGATCCTGAAAATTACGCATGCTCTCTCCCCAGCGGATCTTGTCGATCCGTTCGACCTCTGCCGGATTCACAAAGTAATCCTTATCATCGATCGTCAGCCCCACGGAAATTTTCCTTTCTTCCCCATAGGAAAGCAGGCGTTTTAAAAGCTCTTTATCCATAAAATGCTCATACAGCAGTTCATCCCCGGCAACCACACGGGTTCCATTCATATGGATCACTGCATCTGGCCTTATCTGTTCTTTGTAGCCCACACTGACCATTCCATCCATATTTCTGCCGCTGGCGATGACGATAATACTGTCTTTTCGCAGCATCTCCACCGCTTCTATGGCACTGTCCGGTATCTTCCATGTAGCCTGATCTAAAAGTGTCATATCCAGATCAAAACTTACGATCCTTTTCTTATCTGTTTTGCTGCCTGTCTTTTTATTGATCATCTGAAAAACTCCTCATTGCGGTATACATTAAAAAACGTAACTGTTCAGAGCCAACCTCCAAAATGCTACGCATTTCGTCGGTGTGGCGTATCCGCCAAATAAAATTTCAAAAACAGTTTTAAAAATGCAAGCATTTTATACCTGTTTTTTGAAATTTTGCTTGGCTCTGAACAGTTACAAAATGAGAATGAAAAAGCAGATTGAAATTTATAAGGAGGTATACGCATGCGTATTACAGAGTTGTTAAAAAAGGAAAGCATTGAGCTGGGCGTAAAGGTGGCAGATAAAAATGCGGCCATTGATAAACTGATCTCACTGATGGATGCTGGAGGACGGCTTAACAGTATACAGGGGTATAAAGAGGGGATTTTAGCAAGAGAAGCACTTGGAAGTACAGCTATCGGTGAAGGAATCGCTATCCCACATGCGAAGGTAGATGCTGTAAAAGAGCCGGGACTGGCAGCTATGGTGGTTCCTGAGGGCGTTGATTATGAGGCATTTGATGGTTCCCTGGCAAACCTGATCTTTATGATCGCAGCACCGGCAGCAGGAGATGATGTACATTTGCAGGCGTTATCCAGACTGTCTACATTACTTATGAATCCAGGCTTTAAAGAGAGTCTGATCGGGGCAAAGGATGCAGACGAGTTTTTAGATATCATCGACAAGGCAGAAAATGAACGCTTTGGTGAGGAAGAAAAGACGCAAGAAGCAGAAAACGGGGCAGAATATAAGAAGACAGAAAAGAAGGAAGCTGACCAGTCAGATCAGAATGCTTCTGCTGTCAATGCCCATTACCGTGTTCTGGCAGTTACTGCGTGCCCGACGGGTATTGCACATACCTACATGGCAGCGGAAAATCTGGAAAATACTGGAAAGAAATTAGGGATTTCCTTGAAGGCTGAAACAGACGGCTCCGGTGGTGCCCAGAATGTACTGACAAAAGAAGAAATCGCAGCAGCAGAGGCGATCATTGTTGCAGCAGACAAGAACGTGGAAATGGCCCGTTTTGACGGAAAGCCGGTGATCATGGTTCCTGTAGCAGATGGCATCCACAAGGCAGAGGCTTTGATCAATCAGGCAGTAAGCGGAACAGTACCGGTTTATCATTATAGTGGAGATGTTTCAGGTGCAGCTTCTGAGGGAGAAAGTGACAGCATTGGAAGACAGATCTACAAGCATCTGATGAACGGTGTATCCCATATGCTTCCATTTGTTATTGGCGGTGGTATCCTGATCGCTCTGGCGTTTTTACTGGATGATTATTCCATTGATCCATCTAACTTTGGTAAGAATACACCTCTTGCAGCTTACTTAAAGACCATTGGTGAGCAGGCATTTGGCATGATGCTTCCGATCCTTGCAGGTTTCATTGCAATGAGTATTGCAGACCGTCCAGGTCTGGCTGTGGGTCTGGTAGCAGGTCTGATCGCAAAAATGGGTTCTACTTTTGCAAATCCTGCAGGCGGAGATGTAAACGCCGGTTTCCTGGGCGCATTATTTGCAGGTTTTGCAGGGGGTTATCTTGTCTTAGGCCTAAAAAAACTGTTTTCTAAACTGCCAAAGTCACTGGAAGGTATCAAACCGGTATTATTATATCCGGTGATCGGTATTTTCCTTGCAGCAGTGGTGACTACTTTTATCAACCCATATATGGGCATGATCAATGACGGACTGACCCACTTCTTAAATGGAATGGGCGGAACCAGCCGTGTAATGTTAGGTATGATCCTTGGCGGCATGATGTCTATTGATATGGGTGGTCCTTTTAACAAAGCAGCCTATGTATTCGGAACTGCCCAGCTGGCAGAAGGAAACTTTGAAGTAATGGCAGCAGTAATGGCAGGCGGCATGGTGCCACCCTTGGCGATTGCGCTGTGCACTACCTTCTTTAAGAAGAAATTTACTGAAAAAGAGCGTCAGTCTGGTGTTGTAAACTATGTAATGGGCCTTTCCTTTATCACAGAAGGAGCCATTCCATTTGCAGCCCAGGATCCTCTTCGTGTGATCCCGTCCTGTCTGATCGGTTCTGCCATTGCAGGTGGATTGTCCATGGCTTTTGGCTGTACTTTAAGAGCACCTCATGGCGGATTATTTGTACTGCCTACTATTGGCAATCCGGTAATGTATCTGGCGGCAGTTGTAATAGGAGCGGTCGTTGGCTGCGTGATCTTGGGAATTCTTAAAAAGAACGTGGAAGAATAAAACAGACACATACTTAAGGGAGTATTTATAGCAGCCCGGCCAAGGGGAGAAACGGCCGGGCTGTTTTTGTGTCAGTCAAAGAGAAAGATAGATCATTGATCGCTGTTTTGATTTGAAAGCTTTCTGATGTATGGGATTACCAGAGCAGCAGAAACAATAAGAGAAGTTATTTCCGCCACAGGGGTTGCCCAGGCAACACCGTTAATACCGAAGATGTGGCTGAACAGACACATGAAGGGAACGTCAACGGTTCCTTTACGCAGCATGGATAAAAGAATCGGCTGACGCTTCTGACCGGTTGCCTGAAATACAGTTAAAGTGAAGAATGTCATGGTAGTCATAGGGCAGGCAGAACAGATAATATGTAAAAATGTACGTCCATATTGAACAGTTTCCTGATCATTAATGAATAAACGGGTCACACCAGATGCATTTGTGTAAAGTAAGACAGCGATAGTTATGGAAACAACAAGGCTGAACAGAAAGAGAGTACGGATCGCAGCCAGCATCCGTTTCCTGTTACCAGAGGTAAAATTATATCCGATCAGAGGTAAGGTCCCCTGCGTAATGCCCTGGGCTACAGCAAAAGCCAGCATATTGATCTTTTTTGCTATTCCCATACCGGCAACTGCAATATTAGAGTATCCGGCAATAATGTGATTTAATACAGTGTTGGAGACAGTCCCCATCATGGAGATTAAAAAACTGGGAAGACCGATACTTAGTACTTCAGATGGGATATGGTCAGTAATCCGGTACATACGTGGTGAAAGAGTAAGTACGCTTGTGGCTCTTATTTTCCAGATAAAGTGCAGGAAATAAAGCAAGGCAATGGTATTGGAGATTAATGTTGCAATGGCAGCACCAGTGATCTGAAGCCGCAGACCGTAAATGAAAAGCGGATCCAGCAGGATATTTAAAACACCTCCGAAAGCAACACCGAAACTGGCTTGTTTAGAATAGCCTTCTGCACGGATCAGATGGGCAAGTGCCGGATTTAAAACGGTGGGTACAGCACCGATACCGATTGTCCAGAACAGGTAGGAAGAGGCAAGGGGAAGAGTTTCTTCATTTGCGCCAAGAATTGGCATAAGGACAGGGCGGAACAGAAACATAAAAATACCATATAAAAAGGCAGATACAGTGGTTGTCCAAATACAGAATGCGCAGCAATGAGATGCTTTTTTATGTTCATTTGCACCTAAAAAACGGGAAATCAGGCTGGAGCCTCCAACACCAAAAAGATTGGAAAGAGCTGTCATAAACATGAAAAGAGGCATAATTAATGTGGCAGCAGCTACTTGTCTGGGTTCACCTAACTGCCCGATAAAAAATGTATCAGCCATATTATATATGATAGTGATGATCTGGCTTATGACAGTTGGAACTGCAAGAACCAGGATCGCTTTGGGAATAGGCATACTGCAAAACAGCTCCTCATTTTTTTCTTTCATTGTGCAAACACCTCATTTCGCCTTGTTTTAAACAATCTATAAAACATTGAATAGAAAAATAAAAACTTTCTTCTACAGGGGTGGGATAATGGGAGAAAAATCCCTCCTCTTCCTGAGAAATAAAACCGTGTACGATAGCTCGGAATAACCGGCGGTAATGGACCAGTTCTTTACTTTGTAAATGAAAATCCTGAAATATTTTTTTTAAAGGATCTGTAATAAGAATGGCAGCATCATCAAGGACCTGATGATCTTTGGCAGCTGTGTTCATGATCAGCCAGTAGAGCTGCCGGTGTTCTTTAGCAAATAAGCGGTAAGTATCAGCAAGGATACGGACAGCTTGTTCACCATGCTGTTCTTTTACAGCATCCATTTCCATTTCTTTTTGCAGCTGCAGGCCATATTCACAAACGGATGTGATCAGTTCGTCCATGCTTTTTATATGATTGTAAAGAGAAGCGGTTTTGACCTGAAGAGAATCAGCTAGAAGACGCATAGAAAAACATTCACGTCCCTGGGTTTCTATCAGATCTGCTGCAGCTTTTATGATTATTTCTTTATTTAACCCTTTGTGTGACAAAAAAACACCCCTTTCAAAAACTAATGCCATTAGTTAAAAAGGTATACTAATGACGTTAGTTTGTCAAGATAACAAATAAGAGGATCATACAAAAAAATAATTTTCAAAAAGTGTTGACAATTCCTACAATTTGAATTATACTATTCAAGCAATCGCATTTGAGACAAGTGTGAAAGCGGATAAGGGGTCTTAGCTCAGCTGGGAGAGCATCTGCCTTACAAGCAGAGGGTCACAGGTTCGAGCCCTGTAGGCCCCATTTGTTATATGCGGGTGTGGTGGAATAGGCAGACACAAGGGACTTAAAATCCCTCGGACTTATCATCCGTGCCGGTTCAAGTCCGGCCACCCGCATTTAAAATAAAAACCGATCTCTTAACTTAAGGGAACGGTTTTTTCTAAATTATGCGGGTATGGCGGAATTGGCAGACGCGCCAGATTTAGGTTCTGGTTCGAGAGAGTGCAGGTTCAAGTCCTGTTACCCGCAGGAAGATAAAGGCAGCTGTAAAGGAAAAAAGTCTTTTTGGCTGCTTTTTTCATGCTAAAAATCTTGTTAAAATAGTGCTTTACATTCCCGGGATTTAGTGGGATAATAGCTGGGCGGTCGGCAGATACCGGGTAATAAGGCAAAGATATTCTATAAGATACTCTAATAAACAAATGATTAAAATAACGGGCAATAGTTGCCGTTGTCTGAATTCTTTTATTTTCTATTTTTCCCTTTTCAAGAACTGATTTTTGTAGTAGTATAGTACTTGGCACTAGATATAGTGAGTGTGGTTAAAAAAACAACAATATTTTGTGCATGAGTGAGGGATAGTAATGAATGTTGAAGTAAAAACGAATGTAATTAAAAGAAATGGTGAAGAGGTCCATTTTAATTCACAGAAGATCGTAAATGCAGTGCATAAGGCGAATGAAGAGGTGGACAGACTGCATCAGATGAATGACTATCAGATCAGAGCAATTGCAGACAGCATTGCCCATAAGGTTCAGGAGTCAACTCATGCTGTAAATGTAGAAGATATTCAGGACATGGTGGAAACCGGCATCATGGCCATGAGAGGATATGAAGTAGCGCAGAAATATGTGCGTTATCGTTACAAGAGGGAACTGACACGTAAGTCAAATACAACGGACAATGGAATTCTGTCACTTCTTGACAATATTAATGAAGAGGTAAACCAGGAAAATTCCAATAAAAACCCGGTGATCAACTCTACTCAGCGTGATTATATGGCAGGTGAGGTGAGCAAGGATCTTTCCCGCCGTGTACTTCTCCCTGAGAAAATCGTAAGAGCCCATGAGGAAGGCATTATCCATTTCCACGATACAGATTATTTTGCCCAGAGAGAGCATAACTGTGATCTGATCAACCTGGAAGATATGCTTCAGAATGGTACTGTTATCAGTGAGACACTGATCGAGAAGCCACACAGCTTCTTTACTGCATGTAATGTAACTACCCAGATCGTTGCCCAGGTTGCCAGCAACCAGTATGGCGGACAGTCCTTTACTCTGGCTCATCTGGCGCCATTTGTGGACATCAGCAGAAAGAAGATCCGCAAAAATGTGATCGAAGAGAGAAAAGAATGCGGCGAATCAATGGATGAGGCGATCATTGATAAGGTGACAGAGCGCAGACTGAGAGAGGAAGTAAAGAGCGGTATCCAGACCATACAGTACCAGCTGATCACATTGATGACCTGTAATGGACAGGCACCGTTTGTAACTGTATTTATGTACCTGGATGAGGTGCCGGAAGGACAGACACGTAAGGATCTTGCTATGATCATCGAGGAAGTCATGGTACAGCGTATGCAGGGAGTAAAGAACGAAAAAGGTGTATGGATCACACCGGCATTCCCGAAGCTGATCTATGTGCTGGATGAAGATAATATTTCCGAGGATGCTCCATACTGGTATTTGACAGAATTAGCTGCTAAATGTACTGCTAAGCGTATGGTGCCGGATTATATTTCCGCAAAGATCATGAAAGAGTTAAAGCAGGGGGACGTTTATCCGTGTATGGGATGCCGCTCTTTCCTGACAGTAGAAGATTCCCAGAGAAATGCTGATGGCAGCCATAAATATTATGGACGTTTCAATCAGGGCGTGGTTACTATCAATCTGGTGGACGTGGCATGTTCTTCTGAGGGCGATATGGACCGTTTCTGGGCGATATTAGATGAACGCCTGGAATTATGCCATGAAGCTCTTAGATGCCGTCATGAGCGCCTTTTAGGCACGATTTCCGATGTTGCACCGATCCTGTGGCAGAATGGTGCCCTGGCAAGACTGAAAAAGGGAGAGAAGATAGATAAACTTCTGTTTAACGGATATTCTACTATTTCACTGGGATATGCAGGACTCTATGAAATGTGTATGAGAATGCTCGGAAAATCCCATACAGATCCGGAGGCACGCCCATTTGCATTAAAAGTAATGCAGCACTTAAATGATAAGTGTAAAGAGTGGAAAGCAGCTGAGAACATCAGCTATTCTGTATACGGAACTCCTATGGAATCCACTACTTATAAGTTTGCAAAATGTCTGCAGAAGCGTTTTGGCATTATACCGGGAGTGACAGATAAGAACTATATCACCAACAGCTACCATGTACACGTATCTGAGCAGATCGATGCGTTCAGCAAGCTGAAATTTGAGTCTGATTTCCAGAAGCTGTCACCAGGTGGTGCTGTAAGTTACGTGGAAGTTCCAAATATGCAGAACAATATTCCGGCGGTGCTCTCTGTCTACTTCGATGTGTTCACCGATGTGATGCAGGCGTATATCATCACCATGCTGACAATGGTGTTCCTGTCAATGGCGATGGAGTAAACACGATTCGGCTTCGGCAGCAATTCCGCACGCCTGTGCGGGTTGTATAATTTTAGATAGGTCAACTTAAGTCAAGGAGGAAAATAAAATATGGAAAAGGCAATTGTTCTGGGCTGCTCCGCACTGGGCGCAGGTATCGCTATGATCGCAGGTCTTGGCCCCGGTATCGGCGAAGGCAACGCAGCAGCTGCTGCCTGTGAAGCTGTGGGCCGTCAGCCCGAGTGCAAGAGCGACGTTACCAGCACCCTGATCCTGGGCGTTGCACTTTCCGAGACCACCGGTATTTACGGCTTCGTCACCGGCCTGCTGCTGATCTTCCTGGCACCCGGTATGTTCATGAAGTTCCTGGCATAAGCGGAACCTTTGCACAATAACGAAAGGAGACGCTTATGGAACTGTACCAGGCGTTGATCACGCTGGACGGCTGGACCTTTCTG
>OLRX01000485.1_pt1 | contig 36143 bp, 31 predicted proteins | sample 1672991 | NCBI WGS metagenome assembly OLRX01 (sample SAMEA3136744, study PRJEB25190) | human gut metagenome | biome: human gut; feature: human-associated habitat; material: faeces | place: Austria | collected 2013
ATACCCGGAGCAGGGATTTACTTTTACAAACTGGAATCTCGGATTCCAATTCAGCTTCACATTTTATTATAGCACGAAAGTATGAACAATTCAATCTCAAGGTGTGTCATAAAACACATCCATCCGAAAGTTTTACGGAACGAACTCTTCTTTGGCAAGCAATGCCTTCCTGATCAGAAAGGCTCAAAACAAAAAGATTCCGCCCGGAGGCGGAACTTTCTGTTTCTGCTTGTTGGGGATAATCCCCAAACCCCAAAGATCGAAGATTTCATCTTCGGCGGCGCACCTGACGGCGCTTATTTTTCCTCCTGCTGGTGCTCTCGCTGAGGCGCGCTTCTGACATTTTCAATGCCGAACAGCCCGGCCAGATTGGCCTGATAAGTCAGCAGCTCCCGGTACTCATCTTTCGCCCGGTAGTATTCCGGGTATGCCGCCTTTTTCATTGCCAGCAGCTCGGCGTACTCCGCCCGGAGTGCTTTCAGGGAAGGAAGCTGCTTCTTGTGGGAACCGGCAGTTTTGCCGGAAGTGTCAGAGGGAAGCAATTCATCAAATGCCCGCTTGGAGGCTTTGCACAGCTTGATTGCATCCTCATGTTCCTCGTAGTACGCTTTGGAATAGCCGGACGCCCGATAGCCGGCATAGATATCTTTGGTTTTGAGATAATTAGTGATGTGCTTCTGGAGCACCGCAATCTCATTCAGCCGCTTTTCGGCAGAGGTGATCTGCGCGGACAATGTATCTCTGTGCTGCTTTACAGCTTCCACCGATTCGGCAAATGCGTCAAAATCATCTGCGCTGGTAAACCCGTGCTGCTGGTAATACAGAAGCGCCTTGGCCTGCTGTTTGGTAATCTGATTCTGGATAGACAGATCGTAGGAACGGCCGCGTCCCTGGTTCTGTTTTGCCTCCAACGAACTGACCAGCTGGGCTTTCTGCTCTGCCAGCGGACTGCGGCGTTTTCTCGGATTATGGATACGCCTGCCTGCCAGCACTTCCCGAATGACATCCTCCCGGTATTCTTCCGGAAGGGAGCGCATACGGATATTGCGCTTCTGGCGCGGATGGCTGAAGGTGATGTTTTTCCCGCGGGTAACGGTGTAGCCAGCCTGCTCCATCAGCGAATAAAAGCCCTCAAGGTCATGCGGCTTTTTCGCCAGCGCCGCATCCATATCCAGACAGAGGCGGTCGCGGTTTGAGAGCTTTTCAATATCGCCCTGCCAGCGGTTGTAGCTTATGCCGTGGGGCTTCGGATTTTCAATGACGGATAACCTGTGCTGAACGCAGATCAGGTCGCTCAGCTTCCGGACTGCCATGGTGCTGCCCCAGAAGTTCCGGAATTTCCGGGTGCAGTCAAGACTGGTGGAGTTCCAGTAAATGTGATTGTGGATATGCTGCTTGTCCGTGTGAGTACAGACAATGAAGGCGTGATTGCCTTTCAAGAAGCGCTCGGCAAATTCATAGCCGATGCGGTTTGCCTCTTCCGGCGTAATCTCACCGGGGCGAAAGGACTGGCGCACCTGATAGGCGATCACATCGCTGTCCTGTCTGCGACCGGTCAGCTGAAAATACTCACGCTTGGAAAGCGCAAATTCTGCGTCTGCGGTCTCCGGATCGCAGGCATAGGCACTGATCAGCTGACCCTCCTGGGTCTTATCCGGATTTTTGCCGTAGTCCAATCTGTCGGACAGGCACTGCCGGATGGTTTTTCCCTTGTTCTGATGCATGGGGATAATGCGCGTTGTTGCCATACCAGTTCACCACCTTTTTCAAAAAAGAAAGGCTCCTGCCGGCAAAAGCAGAAGCCCTCATCAATGTAATTCACTTTGCGCCAACTTGGCGACAAGTTTCGTTATCCGTACACGCTGTCCTGAATCCAGTATCGGAATTTCTGCACCTGTCCCAGAAGTATGATGGAGAACATCGGAAGTCCGAATGGGGTAAAGAGAAACGCCGCAATCAGTCCGCAGACCCCCTGGGCGGTTTTTCCGTCAAAAAGGATGCAGAGTGCGCCCAGACCCACGGCAATGGCGATGAAATTCATAACAACAGCGGATATCTGAACCAGTTTCGACGCCAGCCAGACGAAAACGGATAAAACGGCAATCATCGGTGCGCAGAGAATTTTCAGCAGTATTTTCATGGTCAGAGCCTCCTTTTCTTCTTTTCTGATTCTATTGTAATTCCGAAATTCAAAACGCTCAAGGATGCGGAGCTGGATAACAAAAAATGCGGGCAGCAAAGCACGCGGCTCTGCTGCCCATGGGGTGTATTGTCCTTATTTCAAGGCGGACAGTTTGGTGAGAATATCGTTCAGACGGGCAGTGGTTTCTTTCTGAAACCCCAGTATTTCCTCCAGATCGGTATCGTAGATGCGCCCGGTATCATGCAGATGTCTGGCAATCTGATTGATATTGGCGTTTGCGCGCCTGAGCAGATGCAGCATCTCCTGAATCTCCGGCATATCCAGCTTAATGACCATGCCGTCAATAGCCATCTTCCGCAGGAAGGCGCTGAGGTTCGTACTGCCCGACAGCGCCATGTTCTTTTGAATCAGGTCATATTCCTCCTGCGTTGCCCAGAAGTGCATACTGATATCTCTGGTATCTGCCATAATCAGAGCTCCTGCGCTTTCTCTCTGCCGGGCTTCGGCGCGGTGTCCGGCAGGGGCTTCTGGAGCTTTTCCAGAACAGACGGCTTTTTCTCTCTGGGCGCTTTCTCCAGTTCCTTTCGGAAATGGGTAATGAACAGATCCGTCAGGCCGGTATGCGGTCTGTCCACTACGAAATAGCAGTTGCGGTCTCCGCCCCAGGAATCGGGATTCGGCACGACCGGCACGGTCTGCGCCCACTCCCGGTTGGCGCGGCTGATGCGTCCGTCCCAATCCTTATACTGCACGGTATTGGCCAGCACATACTGGATTCTCTCCATGCTGAATTCCGCGCTGACCGCATCAAACACCGCCTGAGAATTCAGACGGTTGTTGCCGTAATTCTCGGAAATGGCTTCCTCAATCGCCTCCTTGCAGGCGATATTGGCCTGATAGGACTCTCTGTACAGCGGCAGCTCATCATGCTCGCGGGCATAGGCTGCGTCATGCCGGTATAACGGCGTATCCGTTGCGATTTTCTTTTCCATGTTCAGCGAACCTCCTTCTCGGTTTCATTCTGTTTGGGATGACTGTCCCGCTGCGGCAGCGGGGCATGGAGTTTGGCCAGCACAGACGGCCTTTCGGCTTTTGCACTGACCGCAGGGCGCATCTCCGGCTCGCTGTCCGCAATCTCGGCCATTGCCTCCATCGGCGTCCTGTCATCGATATTCAGCTCAATGTTCAGCTGCGCCAGACGGGCAGATTTCTCCTTCAGCTCCTGCTCTTGCGGAAAGGGCTTGCCCAGCTCCGCTTTAGCGGTTTCCATCTGCACATAAAGGGAATCCAGCTTTTCCTGCACACGGGCAAGGCGCGTCTCCATGCCGGCGAGGGCATTGTCGATGCGGATGAGATTGCCCCTGGGGTCTTTGCCCAGCTCCACACGATGGGACATTTTCCCCTTGAGGGTCAGCACATACTGCTTTCCGAAATCCTCCAGTGTCAGTGACATCTGAAATCCGCGGTAACTGCCGATGGGCACCGGCTCCAACCCCTTGACTTCCTTCATGGCATCAACCAACGCCGCACCGGCGTTTTCCTTATCGGTCAGCACATCGCCCCGCACTGTCATGCCGGCAAAACCGTCCTGCGGATGGGGGTGTTCCGCCAGCGTCTGCATATCTGCCTGAAATCCTGCGATGAATCCCTTGTTCTGTTCAATCTGTTCCGGGAAATGGCGGAGAATGTTGTCCTCCAGACGGTACTGCTGGCTCTGGTGGTTTGCTTTCATCAGCTTCAGTCGTGCCACGTCCACATCCAGATCCATCTTCTCCTTGATGCGCTCGTCACCGGCGCAGAGCGCCTTGATCTCCGCATAGGACAGCGCGGTTTCATCAATGTCCTCACAGCTTCTCACAGGGCTTTTGCTCGTCATAATCTGCGAAATGAACTTCTGCTTGTTCTCCAGCGTCTGCCAGAGATAAGCGTCAAAGGTAGCCTCCGTCACATAGCGGAAGATATGGACTTGCTTATTTCTGTTTCCCTGACGGATGATTCGACCGGAGCGCTGCTCCAGGTCGCCCGGCCGCCACGGCGCATCCAGATCATGAAGCGCCACAAGCCGGTCCTGCACGTTCATCCCGGCCCCCATCTTGAAGGTGCTGCCCATCAGCACACGCACCTGACCGGAGCGGACTTTGGCAAACAGCTCTTTCTTCCGTGCCTCGGTATTGGCCTCATGGATAAAAGCGATCTGCTCCCTGGGAATGCCTCTTGCCGCCAGTTTCTCACGGATGTCATCGTAGACGGTAAACTCAGGTTCTGGCGGATCGTCCTTAACAGCGCCTGCGACAGCATGAAGCTCCGGATTATCCAGATTACCGCCAACTGCCTTGGCTGCTTTTGCTGCTGGCGCACCGGTTTTTGGTGTGCTCAAATCGCAAAACACCAACTGGGTCAGCTTGTCCGCCTGACCTTCGTCCCAGATGCGGTAGATGTTATCCACGCACATATTGACCTTGCTGGACGGGTCATCCGGCAGATCGGGATTGATGATGCGCTGGTCAAGTCCCAGCTTTCTGCCGTCTGTGGTAATGCGGAGCATATTGTCCACGCTGGCATCCACTGCACCTGCATGGACTTTGGCAGCGCGTTCGGACAGTTCCTGCACCATCGCCTGCTGAATCTCTGTCGGCTGTGCCACAACATTGTGATAGACAGCCTCCGGCACAGGAAGGTGAAGCTGGTCGGATGTCTTGATGTCGGCCACTTCTTTGAACAGAGTCATCAGCTCCGGCAGATTGAAGAACTTGGCAAAGCGTGTTCTGGCGCGATAGCCTGTGCCCTCCGGTGCAAGTTCAATGGCAGTCGTGGTCTCACCAAAGGTGGAAGCCCAGCAGTCAAAATGCGCCAGCCCCTTCTTCTGGAGCGTGTCATGCTGGAGATAGCGCATCATGGTGTAAAGCTCAGTCATGGAGTTGCTGACGGGTGTGCCCGTTGCGAACACCACGCCCTTGCCGCCGGTCAGCTCATCGATGTAGCGGCATTTCAGCAGCATATCCGAGGATTTCTGTGCATCCGTTGTCGAGAGTCCGGCCACATTGCGCATTTTCGTATAGAGGAAAAGGTTCTTGAAGGCGTGTGCCTCGTCCACATAGAGCCGGTCAACGCCCAGCTCCTCGAAGGTAACGACATCATCCTTTCTCCCGGATTCCAGCAGTTTTTTCAGCTTGGTCTCCAGTCCTTTCTTCGTGCGCTCCATGGATTTGATGGTAAAGCGCTCCGCACGGCTGTTCTTCAGTTCTTCAATGCCCTCAGTGACTTCCTCGATCTGTTCCCGCAGCAGCCGCTCCTGCCGTTCCATGGAAACAGGAATCCGCTCAAACTGACTGTGCCCAATAATAATGGCGTCATAATCGCCGGTAGCGATGCGGGCGCAGAACTTTTTGCGGTTTTTCGGCTCAAAATCCTTTTTCGTTGCCGCCAGAATGTTGGCAGACGGGTACAGCCTCAGAAACTCCGAAGCCCACTGTTCGGTCAGATGATTCGGAACCACAAACATCGGTTTGTGGCAAAGCCCCAAACGCTTGCTCTCCATGGCAGCGGCGACCATCTCGAAGGTCTTGCCTGCGCCCACCTCGTGTGCCAGCAGCGTATTCCCACCATAGAGAATGTGTGCGACCGCGTTCAGCTGATGCTCCCGCAGATGAATCTCCGGGTTCATGCCGCTGAAAGTGATATGAGAGCCGTCGTATTCGCGCGGCCGGTTGGAATTGAACAGCTCGTTGTAGCGTGTCACAAGTTCCTGACGTCTGTCCGGATCTCTCCATATCCACTCGGAAAAGGCGTCCTTGATTGCCTGCTGTTTCTGCTGGGCAAGGGTTGTTTCTTTGGAATTGAGAACCCGGCGCTCCTTGCCGTCCGGATCGGTGACGGTGTCATAGATGCGCACATCCCGCAGGTTCAGCGTATCCTCCAGAATCCGATAGGCGTTGGCGCGCTCCGTGCCGTAGGTCATATAGGCGTTTACGTCGTTGTAGGACGGCTGGGATTTTCCGCTGATGCTCCACTCCGCAGTAAACGGAGAGAAATGCACCTGAATACTCCGGCGCAGATAATACGGCGGCTCAAAGGTTTCCTCCATGAACTGCTGGATGTATTTCTGGTCAATCCAGGTTGCGCCCAGGCGCACCTCGATTTCAGAAGCGTCCAGATCCTTCGGCTGGGAAGAACGGAGCGCCTCCACATTGGGCAGATAGGCCGGATCGGCAGACGCTGCCTGTTCCGCCTCCCGCAGTTTCTGGCGCACATTGCCGGAGAGATACTCATCGGCAGTCTGCCACTCGCTTTTCACCGGGTCCCGGAAGATAACGCCCTGCAGGCCGTCAATCAGCGCAGACTCGTCCATGCCGGTCAGCTGCTGCATATACGGCAGATCCACGCAGGCTTTTTCCGAGATGGAGAGCGCCAGCGCTTCGGACGGGGTATCTACGGAGGTCACAACCTCATGGGGCTTGATGGTGCGCTTGGTGAAGATGTCCGCCTTGCGCTTCAGCTGCTTTTCCTCGTCCAGCTCCTCCAGCGTACACAGCAGGTAGTAGGAACTGTCGTCCTGAAATGCCAGCGCATTGGCGCGGCTGTTGATGAGACCGTATTTTGCGGTAAAGCTGTCGTAGAGCGTATTCAGCTCTGCCTGTGCCTGCCGGATTGCACTGTCCGGGGTCATGGCGTCCATCTGGAGATCGATCAGGTGGTGCAGACAGTCGCGCAGTCCCACCAGCCCCCTGACGCGCTCCGAAGCGGTCGCATTCAGCGCCGGCCGGCTCATCAGGCTGTTCTGCCGGTAGTAGATCTCTCCGTCCACGACGGTATAGCTGTAGTTTTTGACATTCGGGTCTGCGGGAATGCTGTCCGAAAGCGCCTCGTCATCGCCGAGCTCCGGCAGCTCTGCCGCCTGATAGGTGCCGCGGATGTACTTCACCGCATCGTGAAGCTGGTCGGCAAGTTCCAGTCCTTCGATGGGTTCTACGGTGAAATCCTGTCTGCCGTACTGGGTGCTTTCAGAGGACTGCCGTCCCAGAATCATCTCCGGGTGCTCCACAAAGTAGCTGTTGATGGCAAAGCCGTCCTCATTCCGCCCCAGATGCACCCAGTCCGGTTCGATTTCGATGGGGCAGTCCCGCTTCTGAAGGAAGATGATATCGGAGACGACATCCGTACCCGCATTGGCTTTGAAGGCGTTATTGGGAAGACGGATCGCGCCCAGCAGCTCTGCCCGCTGCGCGATGTATCTGCGGACTTCCGGGGACTGTTTGTCCATGGTGTATCGGCTGGTGACAAAGGCAATCACACCGCCGGGGCGTACCTGATCGAGTGTCTTGGCAAAGAAATAGTCATGAATAGAAAAACCGAGCCTGTTGTAAGCCCTGTCATTGACCTGATACTGGCCGAACGGCACGTTGCCGATGGCGACGTCATAAAAATCCCGTCTGTCGGTGGTTTCAAATCCTGCCACGGTAATGTCTGCTTTGGGGTAAAGCTGTTTTGCTATCCGTCCTGTGATGCTGTCCAGCTCCACACCGTAGAGCCTGCTGTTCTGCATGGATTCAGGCAGACAGCCGAAAAAGTTCCCGACGCCCATGCTGGGCTCCAGAATATTGCCCGATTCAAAGCCCATATTCTCCAGCGCCTCATACATGGCATGAATGACGGTGGGACTGGTGTAGTGAGCGTTCAGCGTGGAGGCTCTTGCAGCCTCATATTCCTCCGGTGTGAGAAGTTCCTTCAGTTCCGCATATTCCGCGCGCCAGTTTTCCTTATCCGGGTCAAAGGCGTCCGCCAGACCGCCCCAGCCCACATACCGGGAGAGCACTTCCTGCTGATCGGGGCTGGCCTGAAGTCCTTCGGCTTCCAGCTGTTTCAGCAGCCGGATGGCGCTGATGTTTGCCTGATACTTGGTCTTGGCACCGCCTGCACCCAGGTCAGAATCCGTGATGCGGAAGTTCTGCGCGTTCCTGTGGGTCTGCGCCCTGTATTCTTCGTACATCGCCTGTTCTGCCGCACCGGTGTTGGGAAATGTCTGCCACTCGCCGCCGATCTGTACGGAAACCGGATTTGCATTGATAGCATCATCTGTGCTGACCTCCGGCTCGGGTGGCGTATGCTCCGGTTCTGTGCGCAGCCGTTCTGTAACGATGTCATAGGGAAGTCCGGTCTGCTCGCCGGGGTAAATTGCCTCGGTCTCGGAAGTCATCTGCGGCTGTTCAAATGGTTCCTTACCATTCAGCCTGTCGGCGTATTTCTGCGCTTCCTGCTCTGAACGAAACGTCTGATAGATGCCGCCTACATCATAATACTGGCCGTCCCGTCCCTCCGGCACGGAATTGTCCCGGATGATGAACGGCTCTTCAAAAGCATCGGAAGTCTGCTCCACGGTAAAGCGGGGCTGTTCCAGTTCCTCAGGAAGGGCGTCCAGCATATCCTGTACTTCCCGGTAATGCTGGGAGGAAAAGCTGATGGTTCGTCTGTTGTACCCGGCATTGGCCACAAGATAGTCAATCCCTGCCGCGTCCAGCTGCGGACGCATCAGGGCAAGCTCCGCCTCGGTCAGTTCGGCTTCCAGATTCACCTGGGGCACCGTCGTCATTTCCGGGAAGAGAATCCCGCGCACGGTCTCAACCGGTTCATTGCGGAAAATGGGAAAACCGGTTCCGTTCTGGAATGTAATATCCCGCAGGGAGGCGCGGCCATCCCTGACCTCATCCACCGCAAAACGTCTGCCGTCCAGTGTCAGATCTGCGCCGATCAGGTCGTTATCGTCCTGAAAATGGGGTTCAGACTCCATTTCCGAAGTCTTATCCGCATCAACCGATACATCGTCATCAGAAGCCGGTTCATGCTCTGTTTCCAGACTCTGCGCCTCATATTTGGAGCGCTCCACATACTCCCATTCGGCGGCTTCCCGCTGGGCAATTTTCTCTTTCAGTTCGAGCAGATAGTTCTCCGCCACCCACTCGGAATCGAAGTCGGCAGTCACACCTTCCTCGTCTACATAAAGGTCGTCATGCAGATCGTCCCAGATGCCGTAGCCCTCATCAGTTTCAATGACAGCAAAGCGTTCATAAGGTTCGACCTCACTCTGCGCGGCAATCTGTTCCGCCTGCGCCAGCAGCCGGTCAGCCTCGGTAAAGAAGCGTCCGTCATTCACCAGAATCCCCAGCTGACGCTGAACTTTTGCCCACGGCAGTTCCAGCATTCCATGGTCGGTAACAACAGAAAAGGTATCCGCACCGCCGAACTCATCTTTCAGCCATGCTGCAGCTCCGCGCTCCCGTCCATGTGCCAGCATATAGTCGTTGACGCGGGATTTGCTTTCAAAGCTGCCGTTCCAGCGGATGAGTGCATCGCTGATTTCATCGGCCGTGACAGGCTTCGGTGCAGCCACCGGTTCAGAAACAGGCTCCTTATTTGATTCGGGCACTGGTTCTTCAGGTTCAGAGAGTTCCGGTTCATCGTGCATCCGCGCATAGGTATCCTTCTGCTCCTGGTTGAAATACCTGTCCTTCCGGATGAGGGAGGAAATACGCTCGGCAATCTTCGTCCAGTTCAGCTCCACAGGGGCACATCCGCCTTTGGTCAGCCGGATGCCCTTGGCACTGTGATCTTCAGAAGAATGGTCAGCCCCGGACAGCGCATGAGAGCGCCCGCCGATGCCGTACTCCTGCTTCAGAAAATCCGATTTTTCCTTCATGGTGTGGTCTGCGGTAAAATAGGCGTAGATTCTGCCCTTTCCGCCCGCCACAGAGCTGCCGCCTGCAAGTGCTTCGGTGATCTCATCCTCGGTAATAAAGCTCTTCGGTTCTGCAAGTTCGGCAGGCCCGTCCGGATATCCCCGGCGCTCGGCGGAGATGTCCCTGACGCCCTGCCACAGCTCGTCCATCCGGTGATAATGAAAGCGCAGAAGGTCTCTGTTTTCCACGTAGTCATTCAGGAATGCCAGAAATTCGCCGCGAAGCGTATCGGCATAAGCGCTGTCCGTCATCTTCTCCGCAAGAGCTGCGGTGGCGTCCGGATAACCGGCAGGAAGATCGTCCATGGAGGAGAAGTAACCCACTCGGGTCGCTTCCTCGCTCAGGTCATGCTTCAGATAGAGCAGGCTCTGTGCAAGTTCAGAGCGGACACGCCCACCGGCCTCGGCGAGCTCCACATTGGTAGCAAAGCTACCTTCTTCCAGCATCTGTCCGATTCTTTCCGCCGCAGCCTCCCATGGAATGACCTGAGAATCAGCGGCATATCTGGCCTCACGGCCTTTGTGCAGATGAATGCCGTCTCCGTCATACCACACGGCATAGTCGCCGTGTTCACCCCGGATGCCGTAGCCGCCATGGAATTCCCTTTGCAGCAGCGCCGCGATTTCCTCAATCGACTTCTGCTTCTGGAATGCATCCGCAATATGCTCTCTGGCATGGCTTGTGTTGCTGCCGAAACGGAGCATATCGTCGATTTCCGTCTGGGAAAAAGAAAAAGCGGACAGCACTTCGGTTGTGCGATCCGCTTCATCAATTTGGGATATCTGCTCCTGTTCCGAGAGAAAAAGGTTCATGGAGAGCTGTTCAAACTCTGCTCCGGCAAGATATCCGTTATTCAGTTCTTCCGGAGATTCCGGCTCACCGGCTGTTAATTGTACACCAGCTCGTACAGAATAATCTCCTCGGCCTGCGCCTTCAGCGTATTCATCATGCCCGCCCATTTCAGCGGGTCTCTGCGCTTCAGTTCTTCCGTCACGCCGGCCTGCTTCGCCATCTGAGGCATCAGCTCGTCCAGCCTCCGGTGCGCCGTCACGTCGATCTCCCGAAGGTGCGGATACAGCTGCTCCGACAACACCAGACGGTTCCACAGAATCGGGCGATGCTCCTTCAGATACTGTTTCCGCATCTGCCCGTACTTCCCGATGGGTGTCTCCTCCTGCTCGCTCAGTCTGATGTCCGGGATCAGATAATCCCCGTTCTGCCTGTACGTCATTTCCATATGCCATGCTCCTTTCTGCGATCTGTTCGCGTTCATAGTTTCGGATGGTCGCTCCGATTTCCCGCAGCACCTGCTGATTGATGCCGCTGACCGCCGTTCCCAGCGCGCCCGCCGTTTCCGGGGTGTTGAAATCGAAAACGCTCATAAAATCTTCGTGTTCAAAGTAGTTTTCCGGCTCCAGACCGCAGCGCAGCATCAGGGAATAACTGATACTGACCTCGGCGGCATTCCGGAAGGCAACTCCGACGTTGAATTCATCATACTCTTCCAGAAAAGAATCTTCAAGGATGCCGAGGATGTCCCTGCGGTTGTCCTCCCAGTATTCCCGCGCCAGCTGAGAAGCCACAGCTTCAAGCTGAACAGCAAGGCTTTCGCCTGCCGGAATGCCATAGTTTTTCTCCAGCATGGATGACACAGCAGGAATATGCTCCTCACGCAGTTCCCACAGGTTCAGGCTTCTGGAATTGGGCCGGGTGCCGGTGTCTGAAACATCGAACACATAGCGCAGTCGCTCGCGGTCGCCGCTGGTATCGATGAGCGCGATACCCTTGGAACCGCGCCGCACATACCGGCGCATCGTATTGTTCCAGACGTCGAACTCCGCACAGGCGGTGGCGTCCGGGCGCTGGGCATGGATCATGACCTGCTCGTGATACGGGTATTTGTACAGCCTCGACGCGGTGGCGAGGAAGGACTGCCAGCGCTCCAGGCTTCCGGTCAGCTGCCGCTGCGCTTCTTCCGACATTCTTCGGTACTCCTGCAATTTGCTTGCCATAGATCACGTCTCCTTTCTTAACATGAAGGCAAAAAAAGAAGCGCCCGAATAGACGCTCCTTTTACGTATAAGACATAGCTTTATTCTATTTGTCAGTCAAAGAATTGATTTCCTTTTCCAACTCCCCGATGAACTGCATGAGAGAGGCAAAGTCCGGACAATCACCAAACATCATATTTCTCATACTGGCATAGTCCTTCTGCAAATGATCCCATCGATATTCCGGCGGCAAAAGTTTCAGCGTTCCCGGGACTGCCAACTCATAATGTGCCCACTTTCTTGGGTAAAACTTCATCTTGAAATCTGTTACTCGCTTCAATAGATCCAGATTTCTGTATGCCGATGCTTTAATTTCGGAATTGGCAATACAGTAGAGATCATAATAATGACGGGAATATCTGTCCGGCATGGACAAATTCTCCGGTCGGTTTGCTTCATGATGCAGTATCGTGGCTTTCTCCCAAAATGTTCTCTCTGCCGATGCGGTCAGAATCGTTGTATCCGGTTTTGAAAACACCTTCGGGTATGTTTCTGCAACATAGGATGTAATCGTTTTGGAAACAGACGGCGTCCATGCTGCCAATGCTCCAATTTCCAGTCGAATGATCTGCAAGGTAGAAGAATCCTCGAAGATTTTTGGATATTGGAAGCAGATGGTCTGTGCGTCTTCCGGGAGAATATAGAAATGCGCTTCTTTTCCAAGAATCTTTCCCATATCTTCTTTCAGTACCGGAAGAAGTTTTTCAGACAGGAATGCCTCTGCCCGGCTGTTGGCCTCTTTGTTGAAAGCGTCCTGTTTGGTATTAGAGCGCTGCTCCCAAGGCTCATTCAAACCATATCCAAGTACACGCCAGTCCAGTATCAAGTCAATATCTTCCGAAAATCGTTTGATTAAGCCGTAGCATTTTGACAGGCTGGTTCCACCTTTGAATGTAAACGCTTCTTTCCACGGGCAGTAATGAAAGAGATAGTCCAGAGTAAGGCAGACCCAAAAATCCTTTTCAACAATCGCTTCGTGCAGCCCGGTTTTCTGTGCTGTGTTTCTAAAAAGTATTCGGAGCTGTTCCTCCGGCTGCTTTATCAAATGGTACATAACGATTATGCCTCGCTTTCCTCACAGATTCTCTTCACCATATCATACACCCATACGGCAGCCTGCTTTGCTTCCTCCAGCACACAGACTTTTTCTTCATCAGATAGTCGGCGTCTGATGATGTTCAGGTGTGTCTCTGTGACATTATCTTTTCCAATCGCTTTCAATGCCTGAATTATGGTAGCTGTTTGTTTTGAAATACCCGAGACCTCGCGATTGTTCCGATGCCTGAATTCAATGGTAATGTTGCCAATCTGAAATTCATGATAGGGACCGTCGCTGATATAGCTCCATTTTGCGGGAACCTGTGTGGACAAGCCAAGCTGATTGAGGGCTGTATCACCGCACGGTGCAATCGTCCAGCTGAATTTTCTGGCCAGTGTTTCTGCTACTTTATTTGGCGATGGAGCTTCATATTCATCAATCAATTCACTGTACCGAGGATAGTAAAAAACCCCGCGCATGATTTTTTGAATACAGCCTGCTTCTTCCAACCGCAAGAGCGCTCTGCGCACTGCATGATATTCTCCTAAATCAAGAAAGTCACCAACAATAAAAACTTCATCATGGCCAGCTGCTTTGATTCGGTCATAAATCTGTGTGATGACGCTGTCCTTCTGCACAATATCACCTCCGTGCTTTTGTCTCAAATATTATACAATATTTGAGACAAAAAAATCAATAGAGTGCGAACAGATTCTCCGAATACAAATGCACAAAATCAATTTTCGGAATGGAAATCACTTATGTCCTGGTTCCAACCCCAAAGTCAGTATGCGTACATGTCTTTCTTCGTAATCCGTTTTGTCTCAAATCTTATATTGTTTTTGAGACAAAAATCAGTAATTACATTACCTATTCCGAAATCGGGTGCATTTGCACCTTTTTTCGGAATAGAATCAGATATCGAAATCAGGGTAGAGCTCCAGCTGCCCGAACTCCTCATCGGTCATTGTTCCCAGTTTTGCAAGCGTTGATTCAGTCAATGCCAGGAGCTGCACCTCATCGCGTTCCAGGTACTTCTTCATTTCCGTGAGTTTCTGCATCAGGCCGGTACGGCTGCTGCCGGCGCTGTAGATGCACATCAGATTCATCTCGTCATTGGTGAAATTCGTCATATCAAATCCCTTTCTGCGCTTTTAGTCTGCGCGGTCTTTTCGCTTCTGGACGGCGCGGGTGCATGGAGCATGGCCAGAACGGAAGGCTTTTTGCCCGGTTCAGGAGCCTGCTTATCTTCCTGAACGACCTGTCTGGCCGCTTCAAACAGTACCGATAAATCGGGAGCCTTGGGTTTGGCCTCCGGCTGTTCCTTTGGACCGTTGTTGATGATGCCGTCGATCATCCCGTAATCATCTTCCATGGACATCTCCGCGTTTTTGAGGTAATTGTCCGGCAGGAACGCCGGAAGCTGAACAAAGCCCACGCTGTCCACATAATGAGAGCTTACCGCACCCTGCTGCTTTAAGACAACAATGTCGCTGACGGACAGGCTGTGCCCGGTAAAATCCTGCGGATGAGCGGTGTTGAATTTCATGTACAGGTCATCCAGACGGGTTTCTGTACTGCCGTCAGACGAAAGCGCCCCAGAATAGACCGCCTCGTAATGGTCAAATGCAGGCTCAAGACCATGCTCCCGGAGATACTGAGAATTCATAAAGCGAAGCTCAGCCAGTTCCGGATCTCTGCGGAGCTGATAAATGCAGTAGCTGTCTGACGGATTCTGCTGGAATGCTTTCTGCCATCTGTTTTCCGTGATGACAGGAAACTGCTCCTTTACCGCCTCCCAGTCTGCGCGGTCAATGCCGAAGATGCCGTCGTGGTTCAGAATTTCCGTCTGTTCAAAAGCCATCGCCTCGGTATTGTCCCCATAGAGAAGATATACCGGCACATCGCGCTCAAACAGCTCCATGGCGCGTTCCTTTGTCAACGGGAGCATCCCGTCATCCGTATAGCCGTAGGCATTCCGCGCCTCCACGGAAATCGCCGGATCAGGCGGAATGTCCATCTCCGGCTCAGGGTTCTCCTGCACAGGCGGCTCAATGGCAATCGCTGCATCCTGCGCGGCCTGCAATTCATCCAGTATCCCGATATCCGCAACCTGAAGCGGGGCGTTTTGCCCGATTCCATGGGAGTTGCAGATTTCAAGCGCCGATTCGGCCAACGTGCTGATCTCCATATCCAGCTGACCGCCGTCGATTCCTTTCATGGACACCTTATCGTAAATCGTGTAATCCACACCAGTGTCCGTGCGCTGAACATGAAGATACCGGTCATCCACGGCATAAAGGCGCTCCATCGCCATGGCGGGTTCAGCGGCAATCAGCTCCGCCTCGCGCTCTTTCAGAATTTCCGCATAGTGCCGATCAATATCGTTGATAAGGCCGTCGGCGGTCTTACTGATTACCTCCAGACTTTCCCGAAGCTCCGGCAAGGTTTTGTCCTTTGACCAGGACGCGATATAGCCGAAACTGTTGTCGCCGGTGGCGATGCCGTAATAGGCGCACACCGCATAGGAAATGCTTTCTGCCTGTACTTCTTCGGTACTGCGGGAGATTTCCGGTGTTTTCTCCTCAGCATCTTTGGTTCGATTGTGAAGCAGCGCGTGCGCCATCTCATGTATGACCGCAGATACCGTCTGCACCTCGCTCATGCCCTTGCGGATGGCGATGTCCTGATGCTCCAGGTCAAAGTAACCGTCCATACCGCCGCCCATTACCTCAACGGAAATGGGAACCGGAGAAGAACGCCGCAGCGCCTCCATGAACACATCGTAATTCGCCACATTGCCCGACAGGTCATGCGCCAACTGGGGCAAAGGCCTGCCCTCGGTCTGCGAAACGTCGAACACCGTCACCGGCTTGTACATGGGAATCTGGATGGTCTTTTCCTCCGTAATGACTTTCCCGTCCGCATCCAGCATGGGAAGCTGCGTATCCGGGTCGAGCTTTTCCTGCTCGATTTTCTTCTTGAAGGGAGTCGGGGCGATGATTTTTATGCCGTGTTCTCCCTTGATGACATTTCTGCCGAACTGATTCTTCCATTTGTTGAAGCCCGCCACCAGCGTGGCGTCCGGCTTCTGCATATGAATCAGCACCTGATTGTTGACGCTGTAATGGTGAAACCGGCTCATGGTCTGAAGATACTGCGCATAGGTCTCCGACTGGAACAGTTCCTTGATGCCGTCCTCAATACTCGCCGTGATCTCCTTCAGCCTGTCCCGGCTGTTCTGTTTTTCTGCCATATACCATCCTTTCCGGGAAACGGGGCGCAGAGCCGAAGCCCTGCGCCCATCTCCCTGCATTATTCATCCGAATCGCGGCCTTTGCTTCTGTCCGGCGGGACAGTGCCGGCCTCCTTTGCGCGCCTGCTTGCCGCCTCGCGCCGTGCTCTGGAAAACGGCTCGCGGACGGAAACGCAGCTTTTCGGCACGATATAGCTTTTCGCACCGGCAGAAGAGCGTTTTTTCTCCTCATACACTTCTTCCGGACATTTTCTGCAAAGGGCGTCCAGCTTTTTAATCAGCCTCCTGTCGTAGGTGTAGACGCTGGCGGTATCGTCTGCATCGGAAAACAGGATGATCGTTTCGCGTTCTGCGGGGCTCAGCTTCATGCGCCGGTTTTCTCCCTGTCAAACTCCAGTGCATAGCTGGATTTCTGCCCGTCGTCCGTCAGTACGAGGTAGGCGGAATAGCTTTTGCCGGTCTTTTCGGAGTACATGCCGCTGACAAAGGTTTTACCGTCCTTCAGAAGCGCCTCGGCCATCTTTTTCGTGAGAATGATGTGCTTTGCGGACAGATAGCGGTTGTCCTTCCAGAGTCCGAAGCGGCAGTCGCGGCGCTCACAGAAAAAGCCGGTCTTACTCTCCGTAACCGGGCCGCCACAGCGGGGGCATTTTCCGACCACCGGGCGTCCTGACGGGAACAGCACCTCTGCACCGCTCACAGGTTCGTAGTCGCGCACCAATTCGGAAACCATGCGGCTGATCTGCTCCATGAACGCCTCCGGGGAGAGCTCGCCGCGCTCGATCTCTTTCAGCATGTTCTCCCATTCCGCAGTCAGAAGCGGAGACTGGAGCTGCTCCGGAAGCACCGTGATCAGGGAGATACCGATGTCCTGGGGAACCAGGCTGACCGCCTTTTTATTCTTCTTTCTTTCCACAAAGCCGGAGGAAACCAGCTTCTCCAGAATCCCGGCGCGGGTGGCGGGTGTGCCCAGCCCCTTGCGCTCGGCATCATCCGGCATCTCTTTCGCCCCGGCAGTCTCCATAGCAGAAAGCAGCGTATCCTCGGTGTATCGGGCAGGCGGCTTTGTTTTTCCTTCCTCCAGAGAAACGGCAAAACTGTCAATGGACTGTCCTTCCGTCATCGGAGGGAGTACCTTTTCCTTCTGTTCGCCTGCCGCATAGCTTTTCCAGCCGGCGTTCAGCACGGTTTTACCCTTTGCGGTGAATACCTGTCCGCCGCATTCGACGGTTACTACCGTTTCCAGATAGGAATACGGCGCACTGACCGCCATCAGCACCTGACGGGCAACCAGCTTCAACACCTCGCGCTCTCCGGCTGTCAGCGCAGACAGTTCAGCTTCTCCGGCAGCCATCGTGGGAATGACGGCATGGTGATCGGAAACCTTACGGCTGTCGCAGACCTGCTTTGCAGATACATCTCCGACCGATACGCCGAGAATCCCGGCAGCGCAGGCAGCGACGGCCGGAACCCCGCTTTCCATATCGTCCGTCAGATAGCGGCTGTCGGTTCGCGGATAGGTACAGAGCTTTTTCTCATATAGGGACTGAAGATAGTCCAGTGTCTGCTGGGCAGTGAAGCCCAGAATGCGGTTGGCATCTCTCTGGAGCGTTGTCAGGTCATAGAGCGCAGGGGCTTTTTCGGATTTTTCTTTCTGCTCCACGCTGCGGATTACCGCCGACGCGCCTGCACAGGCGGATTTCAGATTTTCCGCATCCGGCCTGTTTTTCATTTTTTCACTGACCGCCGTGAAATCACCGGCGTCCAGCTTCACCGTATAAAAGGGCTCCGGCTGAAATGCCTTGATTTCCGCTTCCCGCTGTACCAGCAGCGCCAGCGTAGGCGACACCACGCGCCCGACATTCAGTGTGCGGTGATACAGCACTGAGAAAAGCCGGGTGGCATTGATGCCCACCAGCCAGTCCGCCTTGCTTCTGCAAAGTGCAGCATCATAGAGATGGTCGTACTCGCTGCCGTCGCGCAGGTTTTCAAAGCCCTCGCGGATTGCCACGTCCTCCATGGAAGAAATCCAGAGGCGCTTCACGGGTTTCACGCAGCCTGCCAGAAGATAGACGGTGCGGAAAATCAGCTCGCCCTCGCGTCCCGCATCGCAGGCATTGATGATTTCCGTCACATCCGAACGGCGCATCAGCTCCGTCAGCAGATCCAGCTGCTTTTTCTTATCGCGCCCGACGCTGTACTGCCAGCTTTCAGGAATGATGGGGAGCTGTTCGCGGCTCCATCCGGCATACGCCTCGTCATACACCTCGGCGGAAGCCAGCTCCGCCAGATGGCCGAAGCACCAGGAAACGAGATAATCTCCTCCCTCGAAATAACCGTCCCGGCGCTGGTCAGCGCCAAGGACGGCAGAAATGGATTTTGCCACTGAGGGCTTTTCGGTAATCACAAGTTTCATATCGTTATCCTACCTTTCTCTGATTGGTGCAGATGCGGTCTGCACCATTACGCTTCATCCGTTTCCTCCGGCTGATCGTCCTCAATGATGTATTCCTCCTCATCATCTTCGTCATCATCGCCGAAGTCGTAATCGTCCAGATCATCGGGACCCTTGGTATCGGGCTTCTGCTTTCTGAACTTGAACCAGTACACAGCGCCGCCCGCACCCAGACCGGCGATCAGCAGCAGGAGAAGCAGAGGTGCGGAGCTGCTCTTTTCAGGCTCCGGTTCTTCCGGCTCCTCCGGAACGACGGTGGGTTCCGGTTCCTCCTTTACCGTTCCGGTGCATTCCGTCAGATTGGTCTTGCAGACCGGACAGTTCAAGTCAACATCGCCGGCTTCACAGCGGTCGGTACAGGTACATTTGACCGTGACCTCGCCGTCCTGCATCAGCGCCATCAGGTCAGCCTCGTCCACCAGATTCAGAAAATAGACATTTTCACCGTTCTTATCCCGGTCAATGACGATGTAAAAGGTGTTGTCATTCTTGGATTGCACCGTGATGAACTGCTTCCCGTCCGAGGTCTGGTACACGTCATCCACAAGTTCCAGGTTGCCGTCGGGCGTCAGCGGGGCTCCGGAACTCTCTGTACCATCTGAACTGACATCAGTATTATCGCCGGCAACAACCGTACTCTCGCTGACATTCAGATAACCGCCGTATACATAGCCCTCCTTTTCGGGCACGATGACTTTGTACCAGCCGTTTTCCTCGCCGATCACCGTGACAGTATCGCCGCAGGGGAGCTGGCCGATGATGTTGTAGCTGGTGCTGGCTCCGTCGCGCAGATTCAGCCTGCCGCCGTTGGTCGTTACCGTTCCGATTTTTTCTGTCTGAACGACAGTCTGACTGCCGGAGGACTGCTGTGCAGCAGTCTCCGCTGTGCTGTCCGCAGAATCTCCTGCGTAGGCAAAGGCGGGAGCCGCCAGCGCCGTCATCATGGCAAGCGCTGCCGCCAGTGCGGTCAGCCCCCTGCGAAGCATCCTTTTAGTTCTCATGTTCATATCCCTCCGTTTCTTCGTATTCATCGGTCGCGGACGAATCCGCAGCCTTGCCGCTCAGAAGTGCGGCCAGCTGCTCCGGCGTCATGCCGATCTCGCGCACCATACCGATGATATCGTTGTTCTCCAGCTTCGTGATCTGCTCGGAGAGCTTGCGGTTGCGGTTCTGAAGGTCGGAAATCTTTTCGGTATTCCTGCTTCTCTCCGCTTTCAGCTTTTCAATTTTCGGGTTCATACTGCTCCTTTCTTACGGGCTGGGCAGTCTTCCGAACTGAAGGAAGTGCTGCTGCCAGTAGTTCGTATCAATGCTCGTGTACTGGATGGGGTCGCCGCAGTGGATCATCATATTGTTGCCCACATAGATGCCGACGTGCGACGCGCCGGAAGTGTCGTAGGTTTTCTCAAAGAAGATCAGGTCGCCCGGTTTGGCATTGGCCGGAGAGACATAGGAACAGATATTGCGCAGTCCGTTTGCGGTCAGTCTGCCAACGTCCCAGCCCACACCGCAGTGATTGATGACCCAGCTGACAAAGCCGGAGCAGTCAAAACTGGTGCTGGGCGAGCTGCCGCCCCAGACATACGGATAGCCCAGGTACTTCTCCGCTTCCTGAATCATGGCCGCGAATTGTTCATCCTCCAGCGCGTCCGCCGGGATTTCATACCGGTACTGATCGCCGTAATAGCGGTCAACGTAGGAAGAACCGGCGAACAGATCGGGCCGGTTGCCCAGCGTGGACATATAGGAGGCATACAGGGACAGATGATCCTGATCCATCAGGTAGACCGGCAGATGGGACAGATTGAAGTTCTCCAGCGTCACCGTACAGATGTAATAATTGTAGGGAACCTGCACTTCATATTCGTATGTCTCGATGCTGGTCGCACCGGTATCCGGGTCTGTAACCGTGTAATAGCCGGTGCGGGTTTCTGTCCTGTAGCGGGTTTCAACCTGCACATCCTCCGTCAGCGTGTACTGGCGGTCGAAGATGGTCTGAAGCAGACCGCCTACCTCATCAATCGTCCATTCTCCCTCGCGGAGCGCGGTCAGCATGGAAATCAGCACATAGGGGTCATGTTCGATCTCATCCAGGTTAAAATGGTATTCGTCATAATCATGTGTGCTTTCGTAACTGTCCAGATACTCCTGAAGCTCTTCCTCAAGCGCCAGATACTGCGCCTCCGCTGCCAGCATATCTGCATCAGCGCTGGGGTAGGTGGTCATCACGCCGGAGGATGTGAGCGAACTCATCATCACGGAACAACTGGACATCACAGCGGAGACAAACAGGAACATCATTCCGATGACGCCGAGAATCGCGAAGCCCTTTTTGTGGCGGGCGACAAACAGAACGACCTTGGATGTTTCCTCCCCGGTTTTCTTCACTGCTTTGGCGGCAGCTTCGGACGCCTTGACCGTGTTGTCCGCAGCCTTTCCGGCTTTGGCCTCAGCATAGGCTTTCTTAATGGCGCGCTTCTGCTGGAACCGGGAAGCCGGACTTGCGCCCCATTCCGGATTTTGCAGCTCTGCCTCCTTGTACAGTGCCTTGAGATTGGCCCGGTCGGCGGCGCGTTCCGCTTTCAATGCTCTGGCATAGGGTTTATCCTGCAATGTTCGGTGGGCGGTATCCAGTGTCCGAATGCCGCCCTCGGCGCTGCTGATGACCTCATGGGAGACCGATGCGGAAACACTGTCATCCGCATCCTCGTGCAGTTCCCGGTGGGATACTGCCGAAACCGCATTCAGCGGGGATGCTGCGGCGGCATGAGACAGTTTGGACGGCCGCTTTTTCTCAGTTTCCTCAAAAACAAGGCGCGTCACGACCTGATTTTCCTTCGGGTCATAGACGCGCTGTTTCTGAACGATTTTCTTTTTGGGGATTCTGCTCTCAGCCTTTTCCAGCTTCTTGCCTGCTTTTTCCGCCTTTCGGATGGGCTTTTGAAGCTCCGGCGTTTCCAGCTCCTCCTCTGTAAACAGAAGGCGGGGCGAGCGTTTTGCCATGTGCATCACCTCGATTCGTATGGTTGTTGTTTTGTTCAGCCGATGATCTCGGACCTTTCTGCCAGGAATACCTGTTTGCCTCTGGGCGTGACCAGCATCTGTGTGCCGCGATGCCCATTGTGCGCGATATACTCGCGCACAACAAACAGGCCGTTGCGGTATGGAAGCGCGTAAGGGTGCATGATGCCTTTGGCGTCATAGTAAGCATACTTTTTCCTGACGAGATAGGCCGTGAACATACTCTGGGGAACACCCAGCTCCTTGGCGGTCAGCCGGATACCGGTACAGTCATGACAGTCCACCAGTGCATCAAAATATGTTGCCTTGGGAAGCGCTTCGGTCAGCTGCGCCTCAGCCTGTTTCAGCTGCCCGGCCAGCTTTCTGTTAAGGTTCCGTTCCTCCGACAGTGCCCTCACAACCTGCGCCGCCACATCGGCATTGCCTGCCGCCTGTTCCAGCAGCGCATCGGTCATGTAAGCTCCGTGTCTGCGGATGGAAGGGAGTACCTCGCTCGTCACCCAACGTTTGAAGCGTTTTGCGCTTTTCAGCTTGCTGGAGAGGATAAGGCTGTATAGCCCGGATTCGTTGATGACGGTCTTATTGGGGTTGCCTTTGATACCGTCGCGAATTGCGACGGTATTCCGGTCTTCCGCGTCAACGTGCTTGGCAATGGCATCTCTGACATTCTGATAGCCCAGCGCTTTCGCCACTTCCGCGCCGATAAACCATGGCTGATTCTCAATGAAAAAAGTCCGGATTTCTCCGAACTCTTCGCTGTGAAATGTCTGTATCCTGTTTTCCATATCTGATCCTTTCTTATCCGGCCTGCTCCTGCGGCTTGGTCGTAATGATTCGATACAGTTCCGTATCCTTCGGGAAGCGATCCACAAACGGAAGGATGGTACTGCCATAAAAAAGAAGCCCTTCGCCTTCACCGCTGTGGGTGACATATGAGAGTTGATGGGGAGAAATATTCAGCTGTTTCGCAAGAATCTGCCGGTCGCCGGACGCCTGATTCAGCATGAACACATAGTCGGAGTTTTCAAAGATGTTCTCCACCTCGCGGGAGGAAAGCAGGTCTTTGACGTTCTGCGTGATGCCGGTGGGAATACCGCCCCACTTTCTAAAACGTTTCCAGATTTCCACCGTATACGCTGCCGTCTGCTCCTCACGGAGCAAAAGGTGCATTTCATCGATGTAGTAGCGAGTGGATTTGTGCGCTTCGCGGTTGATGGTCACGCGGTTCCACACCGCGTCCTGCACGATCAACATACCGATTTTCTTCAGCTGCTTGCCCAGCTCCTTGATATCGAAGGACACGATGCGGTTTTCGATATTGATGCTGGTGCGGTGATTGAACACATTCAGAGAGCCGGTGACATAGATTTCAAGCGCTGTTGCGATGTACTGCGCCTCCTTTTCCTCCTGCGTCAGCAGCGCATTGTACAGATCCTCCAGGATCGGCATGTTTTCCGGCACGGGGTCAGCCAGATAATCCCGGTAAACCATGCGGACACAGCGGTCGATGATGGTCTTTTCCACCGGCTGCAAGCCCTCCTTGCCGCCTACGATCAGCTCGCACAGGGAGAGGATGAAGTCGGATTTCAGCGATAACGGATTCTCATCGTCACTGTAGTTCAGGTTCAAGTCCATGGGGTTGATGTAGTCGTTGGAAGTGGGCGAGATTTTGATGACCTGACCGCCCAGGCGCTCCACCAGTGTGCCGTACTCCGATTCCGGGTCGCAGATGATGATGTCGTCGTCGGTCACGAAGAATACATTGGCGATCTCACGCTTGGCGGCAAAGGATTTGCCGGAACCGGGCGTGCCGAGAATTAGGCCGTTGGGGTTTTTGAGGAGCTTTCTGTCCACCATAATCAGGTTGTTGGACAGGGCGTTGATGCCGCAGTAGAGCGCCTCCTTACCGCTCTGGAACAGCTCCTGCGTGGTAAACGGCACGAAAATCGCCACACTGGAGGTGGTCATGCCGCGCTCGATCTCCACCTGATTGAGCCCCAGCGGCAGGCTGCTCATCAGCCCTTCTTCCTGCTGGAAGTCAAGCCGGGTCAGCTGGCAGTTGTATTTCTGGGCAATAGAGCCCGCCTGGAACACATTGTTCTCCAGCTGCTGTTTGGTCTCCGCCACATTCAGCACCAGGAAGGTCAGCAGGAACATGCGCTCATTTCTGGACTGCAGATCCTGCAGGAGCTTCTTCGCCTCGTTGCCGTAGGTGGCCAGGTCGCTGGGGATGATGTCCATATCATATCCGGCGCGGACGGCCTTTTTCTGCTCCTCAATGGTCATCTTCTGCAGATCGGTGATTTTGCGCTTGATGGTTCGGATGGCCTTGACCTGATCCACCGACTGCACATGCATGGTCACGATCAGACTGCTCTGCATATCCAAAAAGTCGGCCAGCATCCGGTCATTCAGCTCCGGCGCAAGAATCTGCAGGAAGGAAACCTGCCCGATTTTCCTGCCCATGGTAAAGTTTTTGCCGTTTCGGAAAGAAAAGGAGCTGGGCGCGATGAAGTCCTTCACAGAAAGCCCGGTGGGAGCCAGCCAGTCCCAGTCAAAGAGAAACGGCTGCTGTTCGTCCATGTGGAAGATGCCGTGGAGCAGCTCCAGACGCTGTTTTCCGTTCATCGGATCAGCCTGAACGCCCAGCCGCTTGAAGTTGTTCAGCACATCGGTCTCAATGCGCTCCAGCCGGAGCCTGGCGCTTTTCAGCGAATCGGCCTCGATGCCGAAGGTCAGGTACTTGGTCTTGATGAGGCCGTTGTTGCCCTTGGCCAGCTGATTTTTCAGCATCTGGGTGTATTCGGCGCGGATGCTGTCGTAGCTGTCGCCTTTCAGCGGAATGGCGATACGCTCCGAGTAGGTATCCTTGTTCGCCGCCGTATTGATAAAGGACAGCTCAAAGCGCACGGAGCTGTCAAAGTAGTTGAGAAAGTCGCACCAGCCGTCAAAGATGGCGGCCTTGTCCTCGTTCTGATTCAGCTGATAATTGATGTCCTGGAACTGCACCGTCTTGGTGTAGTAATGATCGGTCACGCGGCAGATGCCGTCCGGGAACATGCGCTGAAAGGGGATGGAATCCTGTGCGGATTTGTGTCTTTTGTCCTGTCGTCTGGCGTTCTGAATGGCAGCGTTAATCTGCTGCTTTTCTGCTCTTGTGAGCTTTTTCGCCTTGGACAATCTTCTGTACCTCCTTATCCAGTTTTTCCTGCCGCACTACGGCAGAATAGAAGTTATTGGTTTTGTATGGCCGCTCCTTCGGGCGGACAAAACTGACCTGCACGATATTGCGGATGATCTTTTCCAGCGGCTGTCCGTTCTTCTCATACATGGCGAACATGAAAAAAGGCAGCATGACAAGCACCATGAGAAGGGTTGCCGTACTGCTGCTGACGTGTCCCTTGATGAGGAAAAAGACAGGAAGCCCCACCAGAAGCCCTCCGCCGAAGCAGACGATCTGGCGCTTGGTCAGGTTGAAGGCGACCTTGGTTTTGACTGCGTTCATGTCCTTGGGTACGGGTACATATGCCATTCTGATTCCACCTCCTTAATGTGCGTTGAACACGCTCTTGGCCAGCGAGCTGGTCTTGAACAGCGTGAAGCACAGCAGCACGGTGTAGCCCATAACCGTCCAGATTGCCATGGAGATATCGCTCTCCACGACCATGTTCTGCACAAGGACGGCATAAATTGCCACGCAGACGATGATTAAGAAGCCCTGAAACGCCAGTGCGAATAGGCTTCTGAGATAGTTCTGACCCATCTGGCTCCACTCGTGATTCATCATGGTGGCCATGGGGATCGGCGCAACCGATGTGACCAGATAGATCTCGATCATTCTGCCGAAGCAGATGAGCATAATGATGATGGACAGGATATGCATGGTCACGCCCACGATCATGGACTGGAACCACAGGCCGATCAGGCTGGAAAGCTCCATGGCCATCAGCGTTTCCTCAAGTCCCTCTGTGACAAGCTCGATATCCGTATTGCCCACGATAATGCCGGCGGCGTTGTTCACCACCGTCTGAGAAACATCGAACACCGCCATAACGATATTCCAGGTGTTGGATACGATCAGAATGGCGCAGGCTGTCTTGAACACCCACATGAGAATCGACCAGGTGTCAAAATCATGCATGTTGTTCTTATCCATGATGATGCGGATGAATTCCATGGTCATGACCAGCGCCAGAATGATACCGGCTATGGGCAGGATCACGTTGTTGGAAAGGTTCTGAATCATACTGAAGATTCCGCTGTTCCAGCCCTGCGGGGTCTGACCGACCTGCGCCGCAATATCTCCGACCTTCGTATTTACCGAGTCCACCATCCCCGTCAGGTTGGATGCAATCGCTCCGGCAAGAAGCTCCTTGAGCCATTCGGTCAGCGTGTTGAGCAATAAATCCAATCGGCATCGACCTCCTTTCCGGCTCCCCCTGCGCTATGGCAGGGGGAACCCTGGATTTTACTCACTTCTGTCTTGCTGTGCAGCGATTAACCGAAAAGACCGGTAAGCAGGGGAACAAGGGTCATGCCGATGAGAGCCACGCCGCCGCCCGCCATGAGCTGCTTCATACCCTGGCTCTTTGCACCGGGGTTATCGTTGCCGTAACCCTCCATGAGGTTCACGACACCCCAGATTGCGAGACCTGCGCCCAGAGCGATAACGAGAGTCTGAAGAACACCTACTGCGCTGTTGAAAAATGCCATATTCCGATTTGCCGGAATCCTGCGGGAGTATTACTGATAATGCTGTTTTCTCCGGATTGCAAAAGCCGGAACCGACTGTTTCAGCGCCTTTATGGCTGCTGAAACCTCCCGATTCCGGCGTCTCCTTTCGTTTTTGAATTGATTTTGATGATTGCGTCTGTTCCGACTTTGCAGCGGGAGTCGGCGTCTTTTTTCGTTCATCTGATATCCTCCTTTATCCGCCGGCAGTTTCGCCGGCGTCCATAGCGGATGCGTCGATGTCGTAAACGTCATAGACCTCATCCGGTTTTGGCTTCAATCTGCGGGACAGAAAGCGTTCGATGTCGAATTCATTCCGCTTGTCCGCATCTGACAGGTATTTGTAATTCGGGTGTTTGGTGATGTCGTACTTATCCGACAGGAACGGGCGTACACCGCGCAGCTGCAGGATGCACTTTCCGCCGTCCAGCACGGCCAGTTCGTCCACGGTGGCAAGGTCTTTGCCCAGCTTCTGATAGTTCAGGCTGTGGCTGACCTCGCGCCCGCGGCTCTCGCCGGTGTTGAAGGTATCAATAGTTTCCTTGCCCAGCGTCTGGTTCAGCTCCTTCAGCGTGGTCGGCTCCTTGCCGCCCAGGAACAGGGATGTATCGCAGTTGCCGATGATGGTATCGGCGCTGTCCTTATACAGCGCTTTCAGCTGGGACTGTGCCTGAAGCACCAGGCAGGCGGAAATCTCGCGGCTTCGGATGGTCGCCATCAGCTTTTCCAGATTGGGAATCTGACCGATGTTGGCGCACTCGTCAATGAGGCAGCGCACATGAATCGGCAGACGCCCGCCGAACTCGTCATCCGCCTTTTCACAGAGCAGATTGAAGAGCTGGCTGTAAATCATGGAAATGAGGAAGTTAAAGGTACTGTCCGTGTCGCTCATGATGAGGAACAGCACGGTTTTCCGGGTATCGCCCTTTTTGGTTCCGCCCAGCGTATCCAGCTCCAGTTCATCATACATGGTGATCTCCCGAAGCTCCTGAATGTCAAAGGGAGCAAGGCGCGCACCGGCGGAAATATTGATCGATTTAGCTGTTTTGCCGGCGGCCAGCTTGTATTTTCGCCATTGGCGCACGGCGAAGTGGTTGGGGTCACGCTCACCGAGCTCCCTGAATGCGATATCTACGTTGTTTTCAAATGTTTCATCATCCTCACGCACCTCCATTGCATTGATAAATTCCACAAGTGTTGCGAAGTTCTGTTCCTCCTTCGGCGCTTCATAGTAGATGTAGCCGATGAGCGCCGTGTAAAGCAGGGTCTCCGCCTTGAGCCAGAAATCATCGCCTCCTTTTCCTTCGCCCTTGGTGTTGGTAATCAGGGTGTTGACCAGCTTCAGAATATCCTTCTCGCTGTGGATATAGGCGAAAGGATTGTAGTGCATCGACTTTTTGAAGTTGATGGTATTAAACACCTTGATTTTGTATCCTGCGCGCTCCATCAGCCGGCCGCACTCGACCAGGAGACTACCTTTCGGGTCTGTGACAACGTATGAACTGTGTAATTGCATGAGCTGCGGCTTCACAAAGAACCTCGTTTTACCGGAACCGGAGCCGCCGATGACCAGCACATTTTTATTACGGGCCGTCTTGGGGTCCTTGGGCCGGCTGTTCATCGTCAGCCGCTCCGTCTGGGTCAGAATGATGTTGTTCCGGAAGTCCGGGTCCATATAGGGCTCGATGTCCTCCGGCGTTCCCCAGCGGGCGGAGCCGTATTCCGTGTTTTTGCGGAACTTCTTGGCGTTTTTGCCCCGGACATACACAACCACCCACATGATGACCGCTCCGGCAATGCCGATGAGCAGGTCAATCGGGTGGAAGCTGGGCAGCGGTGAGGCAAAGGCGCTGCCGAAGCCGTCTGCCAGATGAAGGAGCTTCTGGCTGGCGTCCGCGCCGGGGGCAAGGCGTATGCCTTGTGCTGCCTTGTCAAACAGGTAAACGAACAGGACATAGGGCGCATTCAGGAGCAGCTTCTTTTTCAGCTTTTTATCCAGCCTCATAGCTCCAGCCCCTTGTCCTTGTGCCGAACCCTGTCCTTTTTCACCGCCTGCTCCAGCGGATTGATCGCGCGCAGCTTCTGAATGACAGACGGACGTTCCTTCTTTTTCGCAACGACTGCCGAGTATTCCCGGAATGCTGCGTTCAGTGCGTCGCCGTCCCGTGCCTTGAAAAAGACCAGATATTTGGGTATTTCTTCGGTGGTATCCTTCTTGACGGCATAGTCGATGCCGTATTTCCGGGCCACGCGGTCGAAGTCCTTGATATTCTTATCGCTGATCTCGATGTTCTGAACGCCCTGATTCTGACCGACCAGCTCTGCCACCGACTGTTTGCCTCGCGGCGTAATGGCTGCGGCCTGGGCTTTTTTCGCCTGCGATTTGCTGTGGTGATTCAGAAACTGACGGATTGCCCACTTGAGTGTGCGTCCTGTCAGCTTTGCGCCGGATATGGTCAGCGTGACGGTTCTGTTTTCAACCTCCTCCTGCAAGGTGCATCATCTCCTTTCTCTGCATACTTTCCGGGCGGCGGTTACAGCTCCATGCCCGGGGCTTTCCTGTCCGGCTTCGGATTGGACGCCGTGGGCTCCGTGGGAATCGCCATGATGCTGCGCCCCATCTTCAGAAACGCCTCCGGCTTTTTGAACTTCTCCTCGTACTTTTTCTGAAGCTCCTTCGGAATGGAGGAGAAGTGATCGCCCTCCGCGCCGCAGATGAAAAAGGTTCCGGCGACAACATCGATGATTTTCCCGTCATCGTCCCGGATGGCGCGGTTCAGCGGCAGACCGGATATTTTGCCCTCCTCGTTGCAGACCAGCGTGACCGGATCACGGAAGAAGGGAGCCTCCTGAATGTAGCCGCCCACGACCTTCTGCATATCCTCAAGGGAGGAGCCGATGGTGGTCATCCGGGCATACTGTCCGGGCTCCACAAGCAGAACCTCAATGGGCTTGTCCGCCTCGATTTCCTGTCCGTCATTGCAGCTGAACTCTGCGCCGACGAAGTGATCGGCGTCCAGCACCACATCACCCTTGTCCCACATTTCCTCGACCATTGCCTGCGCTTCCTCTCTGGTTGCTGCCTCAACCGTGATGGACTTCTGAAGCGTTTCGGTAATGGTGACTTCAAATTCTTTCATGGGCAGACCTCACAGCCCGAAGGCGCAGCGGATTTCCGCGCCGTTGGTCAGTTCGGCAGTCCCGTCCTCCAGCACCTGGGTGATCAGCTTTTTGTCCTCCACATCCAGCGAAACAATATCGCCGTCCTCCAGCGCAAAGATAATGCCGGGACCGGCAAGGTAGCAGTCGCCGTTCTGGTCGATGATAACGTCATCGCTGTTAAAGGCGATGAAAATGCCCGAAACCGGCATCAGCTCCAGACTGTCTGCGCCGCCGCTGTTCAGTGCCAGCGACAACGCTTCATACAGCGTCATGCTGATGGCCGCTGCGCCGGGAATGGCGTAGATGACCTCCGCCTTGCTTTCATCGTCCTCGCCGTCGGCTTCCAGATGGATGCGCAGCGTTTCGGGGAAGCCGTCCATGCCGTCCAGATACAGGCTGTCCGGCTGACCGTCCTCCTCGCTGACGTAGATGTTCAGATCTCCCTCAATGTTCAGTGTGATATTTGCCATAAAAACTCCTTTCAGCGCTCCTGTTGATGCGCTCTGTTTTTCTGCCAGGCTTCCAGCAGTTTGATGATGGTCTCCTGCATTTGCAGGGGTGTGTAGGACTTCGGAAAATACTTCCGCAGCACATCGCCGCGGATGGTTATGCGGTCGAGCTCGCTTTTCTTTTCCTCATCCATGATTTCGTACATGGCTTCCGGTGTGCATTGTCCGTTCTGGCTCAGACGTTTGAGGCGCTGTGCCTGTGAAAGCGACGGCGTCGCCTGCGCGTAGTCCATGGCGTCGAGAAACTGCTCCTGCTCATGTTGTTTCAGGTAGGACAGCTCGACTGCCGGATTGAAGGCCAGCTCTTTTCTGTCCACCATATCCAGCAGCTGCGGAATCAGCTCCGTCAGGCGGATAAACCGCTGTACCTGCCGGGCGCTGTCGCCTGCCGGCTGACCGACCAGCTCCGCCGTTCTGAACTTTGCGCCAACTTGGCGCAAAGTGGGGTCGGTGCGCTGTCCCTGATGGGTCAGGGCTTCCATCTTCATACGGTAGGAAAACGCCCGCTCGCTGGGGAGAATGTTCTCTCTTTGCAGGTTGCTGTCCACCATGGTAATCACGGCGGTATCGTCGTCCATTTCCCGGACGATGGCCTTGATATCCGCTTTGCCGGCAAGCTCCGATGCACGGAACCTGCGGTGTCCGGAGACAACTTCAAATTTGCCGTCCTCTGCCGGGCGTACCAGAATCGGATTGATTACGCCTCCCGCCATGATGCTGTCGATGGTGTCCTGCATCAGCTCGTCCTCATCGTTTACTTTGAACGGGTGGTTTTTGAACGGCCGGAGCCTGTCCAGCGGGAGCAGCACGACCTGTTCCGCGACCTCCCATTCGGGTTTCGGCTCTGTGCGCGCCTGTTCCAGAATTTCCTGTGCCTTGCTGCCGGTATCTTTGTCCTGAGGAGCGGCCCGGGCCGCGTGTTCCGCTTCCGGCTTTTTTCGCCGGCCTGTCTTACCGGCAGTCCGCTTTGCCGGAGCTGCCGTGTCCTTTTCTTCTGCCAATTTGCATCACCTCCCGGAAATGACAGAAGCCGCAGCGGGAAAGCTGCGGCTCAGACAAAGCCGTTTGCCATATCGTGTCGCACCAGGGCGTCGTAGTAATTCGATATGGTCAGCGGCGCGTTGTATAGGGAAGCCAAAAGGTACTGCTTGATGTTCCGCACCTTGCTGGCATTCTCCTTGAAGGAACTCAGCACATACTCGATGTGCGTGCAGTTGAGTTTGAGAAACTGGCTCTTGACTACCTCGCGGGGCTTATCGTCCCCGGCAATCCGGATGTACTGGCGTTTGGAGCAGATGGTATCGAGAAGAAGCTCCATAATCTCCGCAATGGTATCCCGGTCATACGGGTTGTTCTCCAGGAGAATGTCGTACTCCAGATTATCTTCAAGAATTGCCCGATATTGTTCCCGTTCAACCATATCCCGTCCCATCTTATCCACAGGTACCTGACCGTGACCGCCTGCTTGACCGGAAGGGAAAGGATAGGTTTCAGTCTGACTCAAATCAGTATAATTTGAATCAGTATTACTTCCTCGTGATTTTCGGGATTCCGGAGTCGTGAAATTCACGTCTGCTGAATCGTGATTTTCACGAGTCTTGATTCGTGATTCCGGTGCGGATGGGATGCTGCCGGTGGAGTTATCCACAAAGTTCTTGACGAAGATGAGATTGGGCTTGCCCAGCCCCTGCCGCTTGCGCTCTATGAGCCCGGCTTTGCTGTCCAACTCATTCAGCAGCTTGGTGGCCTTCTGATCGGCACAGCCGATAGCCTCCATGACCTCTTCCAGCGTGAAGATGATGAACACGCGACCCTGTTCGTCCAGCCAGCCGTTTTTACGGCTCAGGCTCATCCGGTCCAGCAGAATGCCGTAGAGGATTTTGGCCTCGGCGGAGATGGACTTGAAGCGTTCATCGGTAAACAGTGCCTTGGGGATGCGGTAAAAGGCAAACTGATCCGCCTGGGCACCGTAGAAATAATCCAGCGTCACTTGGCGCGCCCCCTCTCAAGCGAGCGAAGAATTTCCTTCGTACACCAGCCGATGCAAGGTCCGCACTTGCCATACGGGCAGTCATCGCATTCGCTTACGGGTTTCGTTTCCGGCTTTGGCCGGTCATAACAGCAGACCTTCAGCATACAGCCGTGTCTGCCGTAGTAATAGCAGTACCGGCAGTCCTTCGGCTTGCCGTTCTCACAGTAATCTGTCATGGCATTCATCCTCCTGAAAATGGGTACAAAAAAAGCGCGTCTGTCCAGCCAAAAAGGCATTCTCCCCGGAGGGAGAGACAGACGCGCAAGGCGTGTTCATATTCAATTCTGGCAATAAAAAATGGGCTAAGCGTCCATCGCTTACTCCCAGTATAACATCAGCTATTCAGTTTCGGCACTGCCCAAATGCAACGGCTTATGCCGCAAATTCCTTGAAATTACGGGCTTTTTCTGGTGTTAGTCCACAAATAACAGCCTCATTTCCTACTACATAATCAAACCGGATATTCGGCTGATAGGTACGGATGTTCTTGTGCTCCAGCCTGGCTGCCGGATAAAGATAGCGGGCAACCTTATAAGCTTTGATGTCCAGCTCACAGCCGTAGAGATTAGATTCCACCGGCAAAAAATTAAAGAAGTTTCCCATACCGCAGGTCAGATCCGCAACAATATCTGATTCTGACACTTGAAGACAGGCGGCAACAAATTCGCATAGGGCGGGAGGCGTGAAAAACTGCCCGTTTTCCACCACCTTTTTTGCCTGACTAAATTCGCTGTAATTAGCATAATCACTGCGTTTTAACTCATGAAGCCCTCCATCTCCGGTATAGGCGTTAAACAGATCCTCCGGTGTAAGTCTGATTTTTTCTATTTCATCGCTGTCGATCAGATATAGAACTTTGTCGTTCAATTCTTTACGTTTGTTTGTGGGAATGGTATTCATGTGATAAGAATATTTCAACCAGACACCCCCCCCCTTAATAGACCAGGCCCAGATACTCTGCAACAAAGGTTCTGGCGGATTCCTCAGAGGAGAACTTAATATCTACACGTCCATTCTTAAACATTTTCAGCTGCCTAACTTTGGTGCAGCTTGGAAATTGTACGACGTCCGTGCTTGAGTGATTATAGCCTAAAAGATTTGAGAACCCCGAAGGCATTAAAGAAAAACTTCCTGTATCGTAATGGACAATGCCCCGAAGAATTTGCTTCAAGTGATCCCGTAAGTCCCAGCGTTCTTCACGAAAACTGCTGTCATAGGAGCAGCCGTAACTGGTAAACCGTAATACATCTTTTTTAATTTCATATTTGGGGGTCTTGTTGTAATCGTTCCAAGCCGCATCGTGGCATTTTTCCTTTAATTCATAAAGAGCCTGTTCTCGAAAATCCCGCCCATTCAACTGAACAAATATCTCGTTCAGAATGTCCTGGTAATTGAGGCGGAGAGAAAGCATTTGCCCTTCGTATTCCTGATTCTTTTCTTTTGAATAGCGCCAGGCTCCGGAAGGTTTCTCCGGGAGTAAATGGGGGTCTATTTCAGAGGCGTCTACCGACACATGGTATTTTTGATTAAAGTGCTGCACAAGGCGCCGTATCAGCCTGGTATGCAGGCTTTTGATATGATCCTCAATCTTATCAGTTGAAATTTTCAAGTCATCATTAGAGGGAAGATAGGCGTTTCTTCCATAGGATTCCTGCTCTTTATCTGTCAGAATATCTGATTGCTGCGTTGTTAGATCCTCCCATATATAGACCAGTTCATGAAAGCAGGAGCGTGCCACATCATATGCTTTCTGATGTGCTATGCAGTAATCGCGGTCATTTTCCGTAATGCGGCTGTCCGCCTGTATGGTGACAGCATCGAATTTTGAAAGTAAGTCCATAAATATTATCTCCTTTGTGTAATCTGACAAAGAAAAGCCGTGGTAGACATAAACGCCTGCCACGGCAAATAACTTTTAGGCAGTGATTCACCACCCATGATTCTTTACAGTCCTGTTACGCACATGCGGCCAGTCTCACGGGGAGAGGACTGATGGCCGTCAGCGGAAAAGGGCGCATAGACAAATGGTATTCAGAATTGAGCGTTTCAAAATGGATGCTTTCTTCTGTCTGCTCATGAATTGCCTGCACCCGGCTGGTGTGATATATCTTTCCGCCAGCGTGTACGAGAGCGCCCTGACCTATGGTAAGAGGACGGAGCAAGCTGCCGTTTAAGTGGATTTCTTTCTTTAATTTCTTCATTTTTCTTAACCTCCAATCATATGATAGTGTCCTGTCTATATCCGGCATAAAGTGAAGCCGCAGTGAGTACAGGTATTATGGTTGATAGCACATCTCTATTAAAGCGGTACGGACTTCCTCCAGGGCTTCCTTTACCTGTCGCATGGGTGTTTTTTGCTGTCTGGCGATTTCCCGAAGATTATAACCGCAGGTTTTCAGCCGTACCATTTCCATTTGCTGTCCGGAGAACTTTCCTGCCAAATCATGCAGCAGGAGTCTGGTTTCTAACTGTTGCATCAGGTCATCAGAAGCGGCAACCGTTTCTTCTAATGAATAACTGTCTGCTCCGATACCGATATGAATACTGAGAACCTCGGCAGTGCGTTTTTGACATCTGTTGCTTTTGTAGTAGTTATATAAATCAACGCGCATACAGCTCCAGGCAATCGTTGTAAATTTATACTGACGTAGGGCAGATTCGGTCAGGTAACGTTTTACCGCCCGCAAATACCCGAAGATTATAACATCATAAAATTCATCCATTGTTAAATGGTTATCCTTGAGAAATTTATAGACCAACGCGTGGTGCTCCGTGGCATAATCACGCTGTTCATCAGTTAATGGAACTTCACACAACATAAAAATCCTCCTTTTCAAATAGAAAAAGGGATGTCACCAGCAAAGGCTGGGGGCATCCCTTTTGAACGTGTTATGCGGTAACATACCGCAAATAAATCATTTAAGCCGGCAGGGCATCCCGCTCTCCATTGATTTCAGTGGAGATACAGAAATGAGTCTCTTTGTCTGAAGCCGGCAGTGTCGGACCTTCGTAATCACAGCTGTTATCCTTCTGTTCTTCCTGAATGATGGCTCGCTGCGTCAGCATAGACTTAATCTGCTCCTTAAAGCTATTGGCATAAGCGCGGATCTGGGCCAGTTCTTCTCCCTCAAAGTCATAGAGCTTCTTGAAGGTGGCAACGCTATAATCATTGGTGCCGTTACTGGCTTTCTTTAACCCGATCTGCACTACGGCACTGAAACTGGCGCGGCGGCGCAGAACGAACGCACGGTTCATAAACTCGCGGAACGGTGAAAGACTGGTAGGCGGAAGTGAAATCTGCAGTGGCATAAATTCTCCGCTGCGAAGCAGATATATCTGCCGCATATTCTTGCAGGCTTTTCCACGGCCTTCTTTACCTGAGCCATACTGGTTTAACGGGCAGGTAGAGCAGAGAATACCGGGATCGCCAATGCCAACCTTGCCGTCCACTGACGAGCAGAGAGGAGTGGCGTCATCGTCATATTCACTTCCTTCAGGCCAGTAGGCAAAGGAAGGATGGTGGTGTAGAATGACGCCCTCCACTGTTTTAATGTAATCCGGATTTTCCGGATCATCAGAAGGCATTTCAAACTGCACCATACCGCCGGCAGGGATCTTAACCCGGGGGAAGCTCATCTGCAGACCGTCCATATCTTCGGCCAGTTCTTCCTGAGAGAAGTCACATTCTGCCAATGCTGGCAGCAAAAATTTTTCCTGTTCCATCAAAGCGTTATTCTCGTTATACATAGTAAAATCCTCCTTAAAATTTATGTGTCCGTCTAAATCAGGCGGCCATCTGGTTGATTCGGTTCCAGAGTGCAGGCTGCATGGTTAAAATGCTATAGCCGATGCTTTCCAGCTCCGTAGCGCGGTCATAGCTTTCCACATCCTGGCTGTGACGTGTCACCGCATTGGAAAGACCATAAAGTGTTAAATCATTGCCTTCGATCAGGTGTTGTAAAATACCGGTGCTCTCATCATCTGTAATGCGGAATTCACGGCTTGCCACCTTGA
>OLRX01000488.1_pt1 | contig 36103 bp, 23 predicted proteins | sample 1672991 | NCBI WGS metagenome assembly OLRX01 (sample SAMEA3136744, study PRJEB25190) | human gut metagenome | biome: human gut; feature: human-associated habitat; material: faeces | place: Austria | collected 2013
GGTCTTGTCATAAAGATCCTCATCCTTTGTAAAGAACAGCTTCATGATCTCCATGCAGCCCTTCTGGCTCAGGTTAAATTTGCCATCTGTGTGAGCGTCTTTGCCCTGCTTTACAGTAGCACGGCAAAGAGAATAGTTCGGATCATGTTTGTTCAGCCAGTAGTACTCGTCCAGAACGGAGGCACCTGGTTTTTCCAGAGATGGAATGCTGTGGAAAAGATCCCAGAGGCACTCGAAATGGTTTTCCATCTCACGGCCGCCTCGCATAACGTATCCTCTCATCGGATCAAAAATACCGTCGCATGCACCGCCTGCAATGTCCATCGCTTCCAGGATGTGAATGTGGTCGCCAGGCATCTGCGCGTCTCTTACCAGGAAGCAGGCTGCTGCCAGTGAAGCAAGTCCGCTTCCTACCAGATATGCATGCTTGTCATCTACACCTTCCGGTTTCTCTGGGCGGGCAAATGCTTCGTAGTTACCGTTTGTATAATAAATACCTTTGCTGTTTTTCTCGTTTTTACCACGCTCTGTATTGCGGTAATTCGGGTCTACGTGTGCTTCTGTAATCTGTTTCTCCTCACGGCTTTTATTTGCCAGGACTGCTGCTCCTGCACCTGCTGCGGCAAGTGCTGCCATACCTAATACGGAATGTTTCTTCTTTGACATAAAAATTACCACCTTTCTGAAATTTGCCGTTACATTATTTCCGGCTATCTGTGTTTATTCTTGTTTTAACTTTACGAATCAGCTTCTAAGCTCTCTCAGGTTTGTTTCCTGACCTTCAGATAAAAAGCTTTTATTTGACTAATTCGAAATTCTGCTGCCTTTTATTTAGTATTTCCTGTTTCTGAGTGTATTCTACGTCAAAAAATAATTTTCCTCAATTTACAAAACAAGACGGATGACAAAAAACTTATCATCCGCCTTACTTTGTAAAGTTGATTTCGAAAACTTTATGTCCCGCACTTTCAGCATTAAAGCTGCTATGCCATAGTTATCCCTTATTTTCCGGATAAACTTAATCTTTATTGTCCTTCCTTCTCCATATTCCGCAGAGAATTCCCAATATTTCCATGCATGGTCACGCAGACCATATTCGCGATTTCTTCTGGGGCTTCCTTCATTCCTCTCTTGATCCAATCAAGCATAACACCTACGAAACTGTATTTGTAAAAATCCGCAATAAATTTCTTCTGTTCCTCTGTAACCATCAGGTTCTCGCTCTGCTCTTCCACCACTCCTTCGATCAGCTGATAGGTCAGGCTGTACAGATAATTTTCCACCTGCTCTCGTTTCACAGAGCGATACACATTCAAAATAAATGGTTTATTTTCCAAAACAGCCTCAAAAATCTGCTGAAGCCCTTCCTGCCAGGTGTCGTAGGTCTTTTTTCCCTGCAAAGCCCGAGAAGCGTCCTCAATACAGGACCATTCTACCAGGTCATAAATGTCTTTAAAATGATAGTAAAAAGCCATTCGGCTGATTCCGCAGTCTGTAGTCAGGTCGCTGATGGTAATCTTGTCCAGAGGCTTCTGAAGGAGAAATTTCTTCAGAGACTCTTCCAGTGCATTTTTTGTGATATTGTTCATTCAGATGTGCTCCTCCTGATAATATTTATTTTGCAGTATGGCATCATGCAATACATGAGGTCTGTACAATTTCTAAATCATTCCCATAATCTGCAGGCTCTAAGGATTTTATAAAGCCTTTTTGAATTTTTGTCAACAGGAGCACTATGGAAAAAAGCAGATATCCGCCTCCGAACTTATATATGCACATATTTTCTGAAATATTCATCGCTATCCTGGAATATATTTGAAAAGTGTTTTCTAAAAGATGTGCATCACAATTTGTGGGAGAACATCCTCCACTTTACAAGAAAAACTCTCAATGCTACAATATTCCCCAGATATTTGACAAAAAAGACCCTGTGGGGGAATACATAAGGAGAACACCATGGAATTAAAGCTTGAAAACGGACGTCCCGCAGATACCACGGGCAGACTTGAAAAAGAGATACGTACTTATGATTTTCTTGATGCACTTCAGGTGCCTTATCAGAGGATTGACCATGAAACTCTGATGACCATTGAAGCTTGTAAAGATGTGGATAAAGTGCTTGATGCAGTAATCTGCAAAAACCTGTTTCTCTGCAACCGCCAGGAAACGAACTTCTATCTGCTGCTCCTGCCAGGCGACAAGAAGTTTAAGACAAAGGAAGTATCTTCCCAGCTTGGCGTTGCCAGACTTTCCTTCGGCAATGAAACTTATATGGAGAAATTCCTTGATATTACACCTGGTTCTGTCAGTATACTTGGACTTATGAACGATAAGGAAAATCATGTGCAGCTGCTTATTGATGAAGACCTCCTGAAGGAACCTTACATCGGCTGTCACCCTTGTATTAACACCTCCAGCCTGAAAATTAATATGAAAGATATGATGGAAAAAATTATTCCGGCTATGAAACATGAACCGATTTTTGTGAAATTGGGACAGGAAGAATAAAATTGCAATTAACTAATTTGTATGTTACCCTTTCTTCCATTATGCCCAAAATAAAACAGACAGATACACATTTCAATCATGTACCCGCCTGTCTCATTTCAGTCTTTATTCAATTTTTATTTGCTCTTCCGCTCCTTTACCAGTGCAAATACACTCTGAAGTACAATGAAGAAGCACAGCAGGATTGCTGTTACAATGTTGGACCAGGAGCTGATCAGTTTTCCATTGGTTTTAACCAAAGTAGAAATCGTACCATTGATCAATACACCAAACAAGGAACCAAGTACATTTCCTACACCACCGGTAAGAAGTGTACCACCGATGACTGCGGAGGAAATAGCGTCCATTTCAAGGCCGGTTGCCTGGGTGGTGGTACCTGCCATGGTATTCAGGCAGTAGCAGATTCCGCCGATGGAAGTAAGGAAACTGGAAAGAATATATGCCTTCATCTGTGTTTTCTTAACATCAAGTCCCATCAGGGTTGCAGACTGCTGATTGCCGCCTACTGCGTAAATACTGCGGCCGAAGCGTGTGTATTTCAGCATCAGATAAATAGCAAGAACTACGATCAATGCAACTACAACAGTTACACGAAGGTATGGAAACTGCATGATTCCCTTTTTGTTCAGATACCCTCCAAATGGAAGGGAAATCTTAAAGCTGGAAAGAGTGGTAAAAATCTTGTCAGAAACAATACTTACCTGCTCTTTACAGATCACAGCTGTCATACCTCTGGCAAAGAACATTCCTGCCATAGTAACGATGAAAGGCTGGATTTCCAGGTAGGAAATACAGAAGCCCTGAACAATACCAAATATAATGCCAATTGCAAGAATCAGAAGCATAAGTACCGGGCTGGACCATCCCCACTGCTCGATTCCAACTGCCAGGATCATACAGTCCATAGCAACCAGGGAACCTACGGAAATATCAATACCGCCAGTAAGCATAACGCATGTCATACCAGCTGTAATGCAGATCAGACCTGCATTGTTGATCAGGATGTTCAGAAATGTCTGGAAACGGGTAAAGCCTTTGTCCGCATATACGATACATCCTGCAGCATACATTACAAAGAATAATACAATGGTGATCAGCAGCAACAGGTTATTGCTGTTTATTTTTTTCTTTTTCATGCCCGAGCTGCCTCCTTTCCTGATTTCTTTGTCAGCTTCTTAAAGAAGGCTTTGGCTGGCTCAGCCTGAATTACTACGATGATAATAACTACGATTGCCTTAAATACCGGTGCCTGTGCAGAAGAAACACCAAGTGCATACAGAGTTGTGGTAATCGCCTGGATGGTGTACGCTCCGATGATGGAACCTGCCAGGGAAAACTTACCGCCGCCAAGGCTGTTGCCGCCAAGTGCTACAGAAAGAATTGCATCCAGCTCCATGTTCAGACCGATGTTATTGGTATCTGCTGAATAGATTCTGGAGGTTGCAACCATACCTGCAAGACCTGCACAAAGACCGCAGATTGCATAGCACATAAGGATGATTTTTGCGGAATTAAAGCCTGCGATACGGGAAGCTTTTTTGTTAATACCAACACTCTGGATGTAAGTTCCAAGTGCTGTGTAGCGAAGTACAATAGAAGCAATTGCCACACACACAGCAGCCACAATGATCGGTGTAGGAATGATTCCGCAGTAAGCGCCAAGCTTCTGGAAAGAAGGAACTCGAACATAAACGATCTGGCTGTTGCAAAGAAGAAGTCCTACTGCTCGGCCTGCCGACCATAGGATCAGGGTGGCGACCATAGGCTGAATATTCATATAGGCAACCAGAAATCCATTAAAAACGCCACAGATCAAAGTGACAAGAAGTCCGGCTCCAATGCCAACCAGCAGCGGATGCGCATATTCCTGCACATTTACATTTCCGTATCCTGCAAGGATCATACAGCAGACACCTGCGTAAAGACTCATTACGGAACCAACGGAAATATCAGTACCGCCGGAAGCAGATACAACGAGTGTCATACCGATTGCCAGTATGGCGATTTCACTTCCACGGTTCAGGATGTCGATCAGACGTCCGTAAAGTACACCATTCTTAATGGAAATCATAAAGAAGGAAAGCGGTGCGCTTCCTGTTGCAATATCATATACTACGTTGATCAGCATGACCAGGATCATACTGAAAACCGGAAGGAACAGACGTTTCTGCGCCAGTTTTTTGAAATTACCCATTACTGCTCACCTCCTGCGATTGCTTTCATTACGTTCATCTGGTTCATATCTGCCTCATCAATCTCTCCAACCTTCTGACCGTCACGGAGAACTGCCATACGGTTGCAGGTACGGAGCATTTCCTCAATCTCAGAGGAAATGAAGATCAGACTCTTTCCTTCATCTGCAAGCTTCAGAACCAGCTTCTGGATCTCAGTCTTGGTACCGATATCAATTCCTCGGGTAGGCTCGTCCAGGATCAGGAAATCCGGGTTTGTTGCAAGCCATCTTGCAAGGATAACCTTCTGCTGGTTTCCACCGGAAAGCTGTTTGATCAAGGTCTCACGGCTTGCACATTTGATCTGGAGAAGATCAATATACTTGTCTGCAATCTCACACTGTTTTGCCATAGGGATCTTTTTCAGAATGCCCTGTTTTGCCTGAATTGCAAGGATGATATTTTCTCTTACAGACAGATCTGCAACAATTCCCTCCGCTTTACGGTCGTCAGGAAGAAGTCCCATTCCAAGATGCATGGCATCAATAGGATTTTTCACCTTAACTTCCTTGCCTTTTACTTTCAAAGTACCAGTCTGGGCGCGGTCAGCACCGTAAATAGCACGTGCCAGTTCGCTTCGTCCGCTTCCAAGAAGTCCGGTAAGACCGATAACCTCTCCTTTGTGGATATCAAGGTCAAATGGTTTGATGGTTCCTGCGTGGCTTAAGCCACGGGCTTCGATTACCATCGGCTCTTTTCTCTTATCTCCTGTGGTCTCCGGTTTAATGGAAGCAAGATCGTCGAAATCTTTTCCCATCATAGCTGCTACCAGCTTCACTCTCGGAAGATCTGCGATCTCATACTCGCCAACCAGCTGACCATTTCGAAGAACGGTAATTCCGTCACATACTGCATAAACCTGTTCCAGGAAATGGGTAACAAATATGATTCCTACACCTTTCTCCTTCAGTCTGCGCATCATGGTAAAAAGCTTTTCTACTTCACGGTCATCCAATGAAGAAGTTGGCTCATCCAGAATGAGCACCTTACAGTCCATATCTACAGCACGGGCAATTGCGATCATCTGCTGCAATGCCAGTGAATATTCTTCAAGATTACGTGTTACATCAACGTCAAGCTCCAGCTGTTTCATAAGGGCAGCTGCCTGACGGTTCATTGCCTTTCGGTTGACCGTTCCAAGCTTTGTCAGCGGCTCGCGGCCTATGTAAAGATTCTCTGCCACCGAAAGGTTTGGACAGAGGTTTACTTCCTGATATACAGTAGAAATGCCCTTCTTCTGGGCGTCCATGGTATCTTTATTTACGATGGGATGATCAAATCCTTCCAGATAAATCTCTCCAGCCTCAAATTTATTTACGCCGGTCAGGCACTTGATCAATGTGGATTTACCCGCGCCATTCTCTCCCATCAGCGCGCGGATTTCACCTTTTTTCAATGTCAGATCCACGCCTTCCAGTGCTTTTACACCTGGGAATGTCATGCAGATTCCCTGCATTTTCAATACTACTCCTGCTTCCAACGCGATTCCTCCCTTCCCGTTATCAACTTCATTTTTCATTCTCCTCGTTGCTCGCGAAAATTAAGGGGAAGAAAATCCGCATTGGGACTTTCCTCCCCTATTTGTTCATCTTTATCGTTTTTCAGCTGCTTGCTGATAACCAATTTCGATGTTTACGGATTGTTTCACAGCTCTGCTGTTTTCACACTCTCCGATTGATTTTTCTGATTAGTAAGCACGTCCAGCCAGAACTTCATCAGTCATAGTTGTTGCATATTCGCTCTCGATTCCAGGTGCTACGAATGCCTGATCCTCAACAAGTGTTGTCTTCTCAAATTCTTCGCCTGCCTGCATTTTTTCGATTACGCCCTTAACAACCTCAGCCTGGATCGGGTTACACTCAACGTTGCAGTTGATCTTTCCGTCTAATGTGTACTGAAGTCCATCGTGTGTTGCATCGAAGGAAATAAGAGTTACATCGCCGTCAACACCGTAGGTGATACCTGCTGCATCCATTGCATCCATTGCGCCGTATGCTTCGTTATCGTTCTGGCAGACAACTACATTGAACTGTCCCTCGTAGGATTTGATGAAGGACTCCATAACTTCCTGGCCACCAGCCTGTGTAAAGTCACCGGACTGAGAATCAAGGATCTTCCAGTTGTCATGCTCGCCAGCTACCTGATTGAATCCTTCTGTACGTCCAAGTGCTGCGGAAGCTCCTACGGAACCTTCGATTACAAGAATGTTAGCATCTTTATCGCCAAGATACTCAGCTAACCAGTTACCAGCTGTGATACCTTCGTTTGTTGTGTTTGTTCCAACCCATGCATCATATAAGTCGTCGCTTGCTTCGATCTCACGGTCTGCGATGATTACAGGGATTCCAGCATCCTGTGCTTCCTGAAGAACGGTGTCCCAGCCAGCGGACTGGATCGGAGCGATTACGATGTAATCCATATCTTTACTAATGAATGTACGAACTGCTTCAAGCTGTGCAGCATTGTCATTGTCGCAGTCTACAAGATCAAGGCTGTATCCGTTCTCTTCTGAGAAAACGTCCTGATAGTTCTGGGTGTTTGCTGTACGCCAGTCTGATTCATGTCCAACCTGTGCGTATCCAACTGTTACCAGATCGTCAGCGTAAACCGGCATAGCCATCATGCTGAGTGTTGCTGCTGCGAGTGCCATAACTGCTAATTTCTTTTTCATGTGATTGTTCCTCTCTTTCTTTTAGAAAAATACTTTTGCAGGTCGCGCCTGCCATTGGTTTCTCGTTCAACACTGATCCGTTTGCTGTCTTAGCTTTCCGTCCGTTCTTTGAATCCGTGTTCTTCTTGATGTCTATAATTTAGCGAAAATCAACATAAATTTCAATATTGTTTTCCCGTCTTTTGGTTGTTTCGTCAGTTCAAACAATACAAATTTGTTGGTTTTCATAGTGAAATACAGACAAATTTATATTATAATGAATTTCAGGCAGGAAAAGGGGTGATATTTTATGATTTCTCATTTAGAAAGTTTGTTTTCTTATGATTTTGTGAAAAATATTACACCTTTTTCTATGTTTTTCGATTTGGCAAACTGTCTAAGCTGGAAAAAAAAGGTTTGATCATTTGAAAAAAGGTATAATATTTTGGGTTTTAGAAGTGAAAAAGCAGAAGATTTATTGGGAAATCATAAATAATTCATGTGAAAATTTTATGAAATAACTATCCCAGCAAAATAAAAAAACCAGAGTGGCGCGACAGATTGCAGGAATGCTTTTTCAAACACGCTCTAACCTAAGAAAGAGGAACTAAAATATATGGCGATCAAATATAAATGGCTGGTTGAACAGCTAAGAGAAATCATTTCAGATTCTATTCAAAAGGGAAGCAACAAGCTTCCCACCGAACAGGAGCTGGCTGTCAGATACCGTGTCAGCCGACAAACGGTCCGGGCTGCGCTGGCGGTTCTTGAAGATGAGCGGGAAATCCGCCGCATTAAAGGGAGCGGAGCTTACATTACCGGACTTTCCAGCCTGGAAGACCGGAATATAGTTGGAATTCTGATTCCCGATGAACAGCAATATGAATATCCTGCACTGATAAATGATATTCGTGTGGCGCTGGCTGCGGAGGGATTTTCCTGCAAGGTTTACCCCACTCACAATCATGTGGACCAGGAACGGCAAATCCTTCAGTTTCTTTTGAAAAGTCCGCTGCGGGCACTTATTGTGGAGCCTGTAAAAAGCGCCTTACCATCACCTAATACAGAGCTTTATCAAAGGCTGATACAAAGGGGAACTTCCATTTTGTTCCTGGGATGTGCTTATCCCCAGTTGTCTCAGATTCCAGTAATCTATGAAGATAATCTATATGGGGCTGGTCTTCTGGTGCAAAGTCTTGTGGAAAAAGACCACTCTTCTATCGCCGGTATTTTCCAGATGGACGATCAGCGGGGACTTGAACGCTACCAGGGATTTCTGGATGCTATGCAAAATCAGGGGCTGACTGTACCAGACCGCAACATCTGCTGGTACACCACACAGGAACTGGATGATTTCCGTCAGAGCCAGGATATCAGCTTCCTGAAAAAATTTCTGGAACGGATCACCCCCGACTGCACTGCGTTTATTTGTGAGGATGACTTTATTGCATGGCTATTATGGGAAGAGCTGTCGCTTGGACAGGAGAAAAAGATAGCAACTCATGCTTCCCTTTCATCCTCTCTTCAAAGCACTGGATTCAAGACTACTTCCGCCGACCATAGTTTCGAAACCACAATAGCACTAGCCGCCTTCAATACCAGCTACCTTACCACATCTGGTCTGCTCCGCGCCACAACACTGACACACCAGACACACCAGCCTGGTACTCTGGCCGCCCAAATGAGCATAAACAAATTAAAAGGACTCCCTGTCTCTTCTCAGGAAGTCCCATGGCAGTTATCACTGCCGAAATCGCATAATTAATTTTGAATATCATGCAGTCCCCTTACTCCGATATTCCCTTGGGCTGCACCCGGATTTTTTCTTAAACACATAACTGAAATAATGGGGATCCTTATATCCCACCTCCTGTGCGATCTCTCCGGACGACTTGTCCGTCTCGCGCAGGAGTTTTTTCGCTCTGTCAACACGTTTGCAGGTAATATACTCTACAAACGTCTTCTGCATATTCTGGCTGAAAATTGCGCTTAAATAGTTGGCACTCATATTCACCGCATCCGCTACTTCATTCAGGGAAATGGTCTCTTTATAGTAATTCTCATCAATATAATCCAGCACTTTCCTCATGGCGCTGTTGCCCTGAGACTCATTCTTCTCATCCCTGATATCAATGGCACTCTGAAGAATGTCCACACAATACCCTGCCACCTGCGATGCCTTGATACTGGTATCCTGATATTTTCCCTCGATCCGTTCTGTATAACCCTCTTTTTCCACACCAATGGATTCCAGATACATAATAGTTGTAAACCGAATATGAAGCACCACATAATCCCGGAACATTCTGGACTCCAGTGCCTTACTCATTCCACCCAGATATCCCTGAACGAACTCCTGGATCTCACTGCTGCTTCCTTTTGTGAGAAAATCCTTGATGATCTCAGGATTCAGCTGTGAAGAATCCACTGCTGCCAGCCGGTTCTCCCCCTGCGAGTTTACATAACTTTCCAAAGTTTCTTCTGTAAGCACATGAAGCCCCGGCACCATAAAACGATATGCAAAATAATGATTCACACTCTGATAACACTGGGAAAGCAAGCTCAATCTCTCCACTGGTTTTCCTACAGCTACATACCAGTCCATCTGCTCTTCCCCTTCGCAGGTCCGTTTCACATACTCCACGCAATTATCTGTCAGCTCCGGAAGCCGGGACAATTCCCCCTTTACCAGAACTCCGTAACTGTTTACATTCCAGCGGAAAAGCAGATACTGGGGATAGCGGAGAAAATAATGAAGCACTTCATCCTGTTTCCGAAGAAAACCTGCCATCTTGTCCTTATTTTTCTCCTGTAAATACAGGAAAAGCAGATTATATCCTGCTGCCGTAATTTCTATAGACTGACGCTCTGCCTCATCATAAATCTCCTTAACCGACAGCTCCCCCTCCAGAATTTTTTCCATAAAACGCCGTCTGGAAAACTGCTCATACTCCTGGATCTCATTCTGAAACTGGGTGCGGTAGTCCTCCTGCTCCTGATCCTGCTCGATCTTATCTTTCAGTTCAAGAAGTACATTTTTCAGCTTCATTCTGGTAACCGGCTTCAGCAGATACTGGTCAACACCAACTTCAATTGCCTGTCTTGCATATTCAAAATCATCATAACCACTGATAATAATAATCTTCATCCGCGGAAATTCTTTGCTCACAATTTTACTTAAGGAAAGCCCATCCATAAAAGGCATTTTAATATCCGTGATCAATACATCCGGCTTCGTCTTACGGATCAGGGGCAAAGCCATTTCCCCATCTGCTGCTTCCCCTACAAAACGGTATCCGAACTGATCCCAGGGAATCCTGTCCCTGAGCCCTTCGCGGATCACCGTCTCATCTTCAACCAGAAATACCTTCCGTAACATTTTCTTCCTCCCCAACGTTCTCCTGGGTATACACCCGCTCCGGAACATAATATGCTTTCTCTATTTCTTTGCCATCTTCCATATCCTGAATGATCTGCTCCACGTATTTTCCCTGGTCAGGATTACACTGGACATCAATGTTGATCTCCCCGTTTCTCACCAGCTCCACGCCCGCATCCACTGCGTCAAAGGAAATTACCGTAATATCGCCGTCCACTCCTGCAGTTTTTCCTGCTTCTCTGATGGCTTCAAGAGCACCAAAAGTCATGTCATCGTTCTGTGAAACCACCACATCTATGTCCTCATACTGATCCAGAAGCCTTGCCATCTCTTCTTTTCCTTTTGCTGTGGTAAATTCTCCGTCTACCTGCTGCAAAATGTTCCAATTGCGCTGCACCTTTGCCACTTCATTGAATCCACGGGTTCTGCCGATGGTGGCGGAGGCGCCTTTGGTTCCTTTCAGCACTACGATGTTAACTTCGTCGTCTTCCCTGCCCTGCTTTTTCATGTAATCCTCAAGCCAGTAACCGGCATCCTGTCCTTCGCAGACAAAATCGGAACCAACCCAGGAAGCATAGAGGGAGTCATCATCCACAGAAACCTTACGGTCTATGAGAATTACCGGAATCCCGGCATCCTTCGCCTCCTGAAGCACAGTGTCCCAGCCAGATTCCTCAATAGGAGAAAGTACGATATAATCCACCTGCTGGGAAATAAAGCTTCGGATGGCCTTGATCTGATTGGCCTGTTTCTGTCTGGCATTGTCAAAAATCAGCATGTAGCCGTTTTCCCTGGTGAAAGCGTCCTGAATGGACTGAGTGTGGGCACTTCGCCATACAGATTCGCTTCCCACCTGGGAAACACCTACTACGATCAGATTGTCGTCCTCCGCAGGAGTTTCCTGCACTTTACTGCTGCTCAAAGGACTTCCCAGAAGAACCAGTGCCACAAGCACAAACACAACCGGTGCTACAGCCCAGATGTTTTTTCTTATAAACTGTCTCATACGCCTGTCTCCTCCTGCTGTGGCCGTCCACCCTCAATTATCTTATTGGCATTCTGCTGTTTCGGATTACTTTTTATTTTTTTATTTGCGTCAGAATTCACGCTGTTGCCGACTTCAACTACTTTTGCTGTATCATTCCCTGTTTTCTCAACCGGAGCTTCCAGAAGAGCCGGAATTACAATCTCCACTGTAGTTCCCTTACCCTTCTGTGACTGGATCTTCATTCCATACTCCGGTCCGAAATACATGTGGATACGCTCATTTACATTTGCCAGGCCAAAGCCCTTCTCCGTCTCCTGGCAGGGCTTCTCGATCTGCTGACGAAGCTGTTCAAGCTCTTCCTCATCCATGCCCACACCATCATCCCGGACAGTCAGACGGATAATATCTCCCTCTTTTTCCCCATGAATGTGAATACATCCCTTAGCACGTTTATACTTGATTCCATGGTAAAGTGCATTCTCCACCACCGGCTGAAGAGTCAGCTTCAGAATCTGATATTTATAAATTACCTGATCCAGCTGAATGTCATATTCCAGAATATCCCGGTAACGCATTTCCTGGATCTGGAGATAACTGCTGATATGCTTCTCTTCTTCCTTAATGGAGATAAATTCCTTCCCTTTGCTGAGGATCTCACGGAAAAAGTCCGACAGTGTAACAACCATGGTCACCGCTTCGTCCGGCTCATTGGACTCGATCAGCCACACAATGGTGTCCAGTGTATTATAAAGAAAATGAGGCTGGATCTGCTCCTGAAGAAGGCGCAGATCTGCTTTTCGCATTTTCCGCTCGTCTTCCTTCACCTTATCGATCAGAGACTGCATGCTTCCTGCCATTTTGTTAAAGCTCACTGCAAGCTCAGCCACCTCATCCTCGGAATCCGCCTGGGCTCTGGCATTAAAATCACCCTGAGCGATTTTCTCCGTAGCCTGGTTCAGCTGACTGATAGGCTGTATAATACCGGAAACGATCATCACCGCGCTGACTGCAACCACAATGATCAGCACGCCGATCAGCACACTGCACACCACCATAAACCGCCTGATCTGATCCTGCAGGGTATCCGTGACCTTGTCCATATAACGTGTCTGATAATAAATATAATACTGAATATCGTCCTGGATCAATTCTGTCAGAATGTAAATATTGTTGTCCAGCTTCTCAATATTCTCATTATATCTGCCACCGGCAGAAATGCTGTCCACAATATCGTCCACCCTTTTTTCCAGGGTATCGATATTGCGAAGAAGGCTCTCCAGCCACAGCTTGCTCTCAGATTCTGTGGTAATGGCTGTCAGTCTGGTAAACTCGCTGCGTAATTCATCTATTAAAGTATATGGATTCTTAAGACTTTTGTCTGTTTCGATGGTATCCAGAGTGACGTAGCCAACAACCAGCTTATACAGGCTCTCGTCCATCTCTTCTTTGAAATTCAGATTGTAATTGTTCGCTACAGTCATGTTGCTTACGATCTCATCGTAGGTATTGCTGTAGCTTGCCATCGAGGCAAGAAGATACATCACAAGAAGAATAAACGGCAGTGTTACCACTGCCGCCAGTGTAAGAATTTTCTTTTTCATAAAGTAAAACTTACCCCCACTCCCGCAGGTCCCCCAACCTGCAAATGCTGCTGTTCACGATCTTTCCCAAAAACCCTTCGCCGAACAATACCGCAATATAATACATTATAATAATCCATGCCTACTGCACCGTCTCAATCATCTTCCCCACATAAGAATTCTGCACAAGCATAGGCTGTTCTGCTGCTCTCTTCATTTCCACCTGGATATTGCCTTGAATATCCTGCAAACACTCCAGAAGCAGCGGATTGAAGGTTCCGCACTCACCAGCCAGAATCATCTCCATAGCCTTCTCATGGGAAAATGCTTTCTTATATACGCGCTCACTTGTCAGTGCATCATATACATCCGCAACAGAAACCACCTGGGCTGCAATCGGAATTTCTTCCCCCTTCAGACCATCCGGATAGCCCTTGCCGTCATAGCGCTCGTGGTGCCATCTGCAGATCTGGTAAGCCACCTTCACAAGCTCCTCATCCTGATATACCCCAAGACTCTTCAGCATGGAAGCACCGATCAGGGTATGCTTTTTCATTTCCTCAAACTCTTCATTTGTCAGTCTGCCTGGTTTATTCAAAATCTTCTCATCGATTCCCACTTTACCAATATCGTGAAGGGCAGATGCTATTGTGATCATGTACTGGTCAGACCATTTCAGATCATATTTGTCCGTTTTCTGCATCAGTCTGTCCAGCAGAAATCCGGTCAACATCTTTATGTGCTGAACGTGCTGACCGCTCTCTCCATTACGAAATTCTACGATATGGCTGAGAATATCTATCAAAATTTGACTATTTTTTTCTTTTTCTCGAATTTGATCCGTTACAAGTGTGATTAGGCGCCTCTGTTTTGCGTATAATTTAATAGTATTATATACACGCCGGTAAACAACCTTGGCATCAAACGGGCGGCTGATATAGTCTGAAACTCCCATTTCATACGCCCGGCGTATATATGATTCTGTCTCCTCACTGGAGATCATGATGACCGGAATGTCCTCAATCCAATGGTTCCGGTTCATCGCCTCAAGAACTGCAAAGCCGTCCATGCCAGGCATTACAATATCAAGCAACACCAGTGAGATTCCTGCACCATACTCCCGAAGCACGGAGAGACATTCCTCCCCACTGCTTACTTCCATAGTCTTAAAATCATGGTGCAGAATCTCCGCAAGAATATCACGGTTCAGCTCAGCATCATCCACGATCAGAATCTGCTGTTTCAGCTCATCACGATTAACCTCTGCGCCGTCTGCATTTCCATCTTTTATCTCATTAGACTCGGTTACCACCAGATTCTTACGGGTTTTCGCCTGGTACATAAAGCGGTCAGCTCTTCCTACCACACTTCCGATGGTTTCATCTGCCCCGGCAATTGTTCCTCCAATACTCACAGAAAGCTGAAGCCCGGCATATCCCGGCACAGCAGCCAGGTGGATCTTATCATGGATTTCCTGCAGTCTTCCGGCAAATTTCACTTCTGTTACTCCGGGAAGCACCAGAAGAAACTCATCCCCGCCATAGCGGATCAGAATATCATCCTTACGGATATGCTTGCATATGGTTTCTGCAACAACAGTCAGTGCCATATCCCCGGCATTATGTCCATATGTGTCGTTATAAAGCTTAAAATCGTCCAGATCGATCATGGCAATTCCAGCCGGTCCCATCTGGGACTTCAATTCTTCTTCATAATAACGTCTGTTGTATGCCTTCGTAAGAACATCCTGATACAGTCTCTCGTTATATCCAGTAAGGCTGCTGATCAGGCGCTCATGATCTTTCCGGTCGATCAGGCTGCTTTTGTCCATTTTCTTCAAAAGCTCCATTACATAAGGATTACCGTCAATTTCCAGATATTTAGCCATGATCTGATAAATGTCATCTCCAATAAATTCCAGCTTGCACAGCTCTGCCTTCCGTAAAAAGGCTTCCATTGCCACACAGCCCTGGCAAAAATGTCCTATGCACAAATCTGCTTTTTTTGTCTGTCCGCCCTCTGCTGCCAACAGACCTTCTGCATTCAATTTCTCCAGTTTTTCCTGGTCAAGAAGCCTTACAAAGTTAAAAACCCTACGGTAACAGACCATCTCGTATTCTGCCTGCTCCATGGTGATTTTGTAATCTGATACCATACTTTATCCATCCTTCTTCGTTGTAAAGCATATTTGGACAATAAGCTTTCTCAACTCTTCCTCTGTATATGCAATATAATCTGGTTTTTCCATACCTTCCGGAACCGTATAACGGTGATGGTTCATCCAGATGGTCTTCCATCCGGCATTTTTTGCACCTGCAATGTCATTCTCCAGAGAATCCCCGATCATAAAAGTATTCTCCGGCTTCATTCCCCATTTTTCTTCTGCCATGCGGAAGATCTTCACATCCGGCTTGACCACGCCCACACCTGCAGACACGATCAGCTGATCCTCTGTAAACCATTTATCAAGTCCCAGTATGTGAAACTTCTGAACCTGATGGGAAAAAGGTCCGTTGGTGATCACGCCCATTTTCACTCCGGCAGCTTCGCATTCGTCCAGCAGTTGTGTCATTACCCCTGAAACATGAAGATGGGACTGATTCTCTTTATATCTCTTCTGGAAGAGCTCTGCCTGCTCTCTGGTAAAGGGAATTCCCAGGTCTTTCATAGTATTTTCAATTCTGTAAATCCGGGATTCATGAATGGAAACCTGTCCACTCTCGCTGAACAGAAACATTTCAGCGCTTCTTTTCCCGAAAATCCGGTAAAACAGCTCCGGATCCGGAAGCTTCCTGCCCAGACTGAACTCACAGGCTGTAAGCAACGGCTCCATCTGGCTGTATAAGGTATCATCTATATCGAAAACCAGAAATCTTTCGTTGTTCATTTTGCTGACTCTTTTCCTTTTTCGTATAACTCTAAAAAATATTATGCCGCAGTCTGCAGACAATAAAATAATTATACCTTTTTAAGGTAGGTTACGCAATCTATTATTCAGTTTTCTATGTGTTTTCTAACTATTTCAAAGCAGAGTATATTTGAAAAATCTGTTTCGCAACCGGCATGCCTCGCTTTGTGGGAAATTTTGCCCGAAAAAAGAGGTTCACCTTTTTTACAGATGAACCTCTCTCATTCTATTATTTACATTTCCGTGGCTGAATCAATCCCGGTTCTCCTGCCTTAGAGCGTGTCTAAAAAGCATTCCGGCAATCTGTATGCCTTACTAGAGCGTATTCGCCCAAGTGTTTAATTCCAGCCCTCGCCGTACTGGAGACCTGAGCCGCCTTCGTTATTCTCCCAGTCTTCCAGAAGATTATCATCCTGGCTGCTTCCCTGACCGTCACCGTTGTCCTTGGAATCCGTACTCTGTGTATTTGTGTTCTCGCCAAGAGTTACAGTTACCGTCTCTTCTTTGTAACCTTTTCCATCCGGAACCTCAATGGTAAGCTCTACATCCTCACCAGGCTCGTAGTAGGAAAGGAAATCAATCAGCTGTTCCTTGGTTGTAACAACCTTGCCTGCAAATTTTGTAATGATGGATTTTGCTTCAATACCAGCCTCATCAGCTGCACCGCCTTCTGTTACGTCTCTTACAAGAACGCCTTCCGGAACACCGTATGCTTCACTTACTGCACTGTCAACACTCTGAACTGTGATTCCCAGAACACCGTGGTTATCAACTTTATCTCTGGTCTCCTCATTCATCAGGCTCTCCAGCGTATCTGTTACATCAGAAATTGCAATTGCATAACCGATACCCTCAACCGCTGTGGAAGCAAGCTTTGCAGAGTTGATACCAACAACCTCACCGTTCATGTTCAGAAGAGCACCACCGCTGTTGCCTGGGTTGATTGCTGCATCTGTCTGGATCAGGTTTGTAGCGGAATTGCTGTCGCTGTCATAATCGCCGACTGTATCATCAGAATTCAGCTGACGGTTCTTGGCGCTTACAATACCGGTTGTTACGGACTGACCGTAACCAAGTGCGTTACCAATTGCAACAACCTGTGCGCCAACCTTCAGGTCATCGGAATTACCGATAGTTGCAATCGTAATGGCATCCATTGTATCGCTGTCAATATCATCCAGGGAAACTGCTACAACTGCAAGATCCTTCTCGCTGTCATAGCCTTTTACCTTAGCCTCACATGCTGTGCTGTCGCAGAAGCCAACTGATAAGGTCTCCGCACCTTCTACTACATGATAGTTGGTTGCGATCAGAAGCTCGGAATCGTTCTTACCAATGATAATACCGGAACCGCTTCCCTGAACCTCCTGTTCCTGGGATGGTGAATAAGCACCGTACTGGCCAAACATTCCGTAGTAGTTCTGAACCTCTTCTACAGATTTAGTTGTAATGGAAACGATACTTGGCATTGCCGCTTCTACAATATCAGATACATCAAGGCTACCCTTTGCTGTACTCTCATCTTTGCTGTCATCCTTGGAATCATCCGATTTCTTCTCGGATTTCAGCAGCTCAACCTTATCTTCGCTTGCTGCCTGTACGCTCTGCTCATAGCCTGTCAGATAGTTAACTCCTGTATATGTTCCTGCTGCAAGGCCGCCTGCCAGTACTGCACAAAGACTAATGCTTGCTGCCTTTTTAAGTTTTCTCTTTAATTCTTCATTTCTATTCTTCATGATAAAAGCCTCCTTTAGAAACTCCTTTATGTTCTTTTCATTTGATAGTTCACAGTATATAGACAATTTGTGTTCTCTTTGTGGGAAAAATGTGTTTAAATTGTTAAATTCCGCCTTTTAATATTAGAGCGTGTTTGAAAAATCATTCCCGCAATCTGCACGCCCCACTTTGCGGGAGATTTCACCCGAATTCGGTTGCCGTAGCCCGCTACGGCGCCCTCATCCGAGCGAAATCTCCCACAAATTGTGACGCACATCTTGCAGAAAGCCTTTTTCAAACACACTCTAAGGCGTGGAAATGGTAGGATAAGAGAGGACTAGGATATGAATCAGGGATTTATTAAAGTAGCGGCAGGAACGCCGCAGGTTACAGTTGCTGATTGTAAGGCCAATACTAGGGCAATTCTGGAAGTAATCCGTGAAATGGAGACACAGCATGCCAAGCTGATGGTGCTGCCGGAGCTTTGCATCACAGGCTATACCTGCCAGGATCTTTTCCTTCAGAGAAGACTGCTGGACAGTGCATGGGAGAGCCTTCTGACTATTGCAGAGGAGACTGCGGATGTGGATGCGCTGATCTTTGTGGGACTTCCTATGCGGATGAACGGCAAGCTCTACAATGTAGCAGCAGCATTGAACCACGGAAATATTCTTGGATTTGTACCTAAAACTCACATTCCGAACTACAATGAATTCTATGAGCAGAGACACTTTGCTTCCGGGGCGGATGTGTGGACCGATGTGACAGTTGGGGAGGAAAGCGTACCTTTTGCCAGCAATCTGATTTTCTTATGTGAAGGATTGCCGGAGCTGACAGTTGGCGCGGAGATCTGCGAGGATCTGTGGGTTCCACTTCCGCCTAGTGTAAATCTGGCACAGGGCGGTGCCCATATTATCGTCAATCTTTCAGCCAGTGATGAGATGGTTGGCAAGGATTCCTACCGCCGTGATCTGGTGAAGGGTCAGTCTGCCAGACTGGTGTGCGGCTATATTTACGCCACAGCCGGAGAGGGTGAATCCTCCCAGGATCTGGTATTTGGCGGGCAGAACTTGATCGCAGAGAACGGTACCATGCTGGCAGAGGCGAAGCGCTTCCAGAACACTGTGATCTACGGAGAAATTGATGTGCAGAGACTGGCAGATGAGAGAAGACGACTTTCCACCTATCCGGCATCTGATGATGCTGACTGCCAGATCGTACCTTTTGATGTGGAAGTGGAAGAGACCTCTCTTACCAGGAAGTTTGCCCCCTATCCTTTCGTACCTTCTGTAAAAGAAGAGCGTGATATGCGCTGTGAGGAGATTCTGAACATTCAGGCTATGGGACTTAAGAAGCGAATGAGCCACATCCACTGCCAAAAGGCAATGGTCGGACTTTCCGGGGGACTTGATTCTACACTGGCATTGCTTGTAATTGCACGTACTTTCCAGCTGATGGGACTGCCATCTGAGAATATCCGCTGCATTACCATGCCATGCTTTGGAACCACAGACAGAACTTACCAAAATGCCTGCAAATTAAGCCAGTGCCTTGGTGCTGCTCTGACGGAGGTCAATATTAAAGAGGCGGTAAATATCCATTTCCGTGATATCGGTCACGATGATTCCGTTCATGATGTAACCTATGAGAACTGTCAGGCCAGAGAGCGTACGCAGATTCTTATGGATATGGCAAACCAGGAGGGAGCACTTCTTGTGGGAACCGGTGACCTTTCCGAGCTTGCTCTTGGATGGGCAACCTATAATGGAGACCATATGTCCATGTATGGTGTAAATGCCTCTGTTCCCAAAACGCTTGTAAGACATCTTGTCCGCTATTATGCAGATACCTGCGGAGAGAAAGAGCTGGAAGAAGTTCTTCTGGATATTCTGGATACTCCGGTAAGTCCGGAGCTTCTGCCGCCTAAGGACGGCAAGATCGCACAGAAAACAGAAGATCTGGTTGGTCCTTATGAACTTCATGATTTTTATCTGTATTATATGCTTCGTGCAGGCTTTGAACCGGATAAGATCTATCGCATTGCCTGCTGTACCTTTGAGGGTACCTATGACAAGGCTACGATTCTGAAATGGCTGAAAATCTTCTACCGCAGATTTTTTGCCCAGCAGTTCAAACGCTCCTGTCTTCCTGACGGCCCGAAGGTAGGTAGTGTGGCGCTGTCTCCAAGAGGTGACCTGCGTATGCCAAGTGATGCAAGCGCAGCGGTATGGATGGAAGCTCTGGAGAAGCTTGAAGTATAAAACGATTGTGCGGTACGCTTTCCATGCATTTTGCAGCTGTATTTCGCGTAGCATACAGCTGTAAAGGTAGGAAATAATTAGGTTTGTTTATTGCTATGCCGGCGGAGAACTTACATGGTTCTCCGCCTTTTTTAATGCATCTTCAATGGCAGAAATAAGCAGCTGTGACGTATATTTCCTGTCTGTGGAATATTTCAGGTCGTCCAGGGACTGGCTGTCAACAATCTGGCTGGCCAGTGATTCCAGGGAAGGCTTTACCAGCGGAAACATGGCAGTGGTGCTTTCACTTAAATTTACCAGCTCAATAGACTGGATATTGTTTTGATCTACTGTAACCTCCACGTCAAAAGTATTTTTATTCAAAGTAAGGGAACTGCGGTAAACGCCAGGCGTATAAAGCCCCTCTCCAGCAGCAGAAGTGGTCTGGCTTTTTCCAGGCCCGAACATAAAGTAGATCAGGATTCCCAGAAGAACAGCAAGAATCAGAAAGGCAATGGTATATACCACTTCCTTCATATGTAACACGATAATCCTGGTTTTCGAACTCATGGACTGCGCCTCCTGTATCGCACTGATAATGAAAAAAATAATCCTGGCCGCAAAACCAGGCTCTAATCTTCTTATTCTATCCTATTATCAAAGCATGGAAAATATGATAGAATATAAAACAGAATGATTTTTTATCAGATACAGGCTTTTTTTATTCCATATAATTGGCAGAAGGAGGAAAAAACGTGTCCCTACAATTCATCATCGGCAGCTCCGGTATTGGCAAGACGCATTATGCATGTGAACAGATCATCCGGGAATCTATGGAAAATCCACAGCACCTGTACTATATTATCGTCCCGGAACAGTTCACCATGCAGACACAGAAAAACGTAGTCGAAATGCACCCCGGAAAGGGAATCCTGAATATCGACGTGCTCAGCTTTCAGCGCCTTGCCTATCGTATTTTCGAGGAGACAGGCGGTGCCATGGAAGTGCTTCTGGATGACACTGGAAAAAGTATGGTTCTTCAGAAGCTGGTGCAGCAGCATCGAAAAAATCTGCCCTATCTTGGCAGCCAGATGAACAAACCGGGCTATCTGGACGAAGTGAAATCTCTGATTTCAGAATTTATGCAGTATGATATCCGGGAAGAAGAACTGCAGGACATGCTGGGAAAAACAGGGGAGGACTCTCTTCTTCATATGAAAATGCAGGATGTGGGTGTCCTTTATCAGGCCTTTCTTCAGTATCTGGAAGGTCATTATATGACCGGCGAAGGCGTGATGGACGCTTTGAAAAAAGCCATTCCTTTTTCTGATAAACTGAAAAAATCCGTACTCCTTCTGGATGGCTTCACCGGTTTTACTCCGGTGCAGATGAACGTGATCCGGGAACTTTTAAATGTCTGCGATAAGGTTCTGGTAACTGTCACTATGGATGCCGGAGAAAATCCCTTGCAGATGGGAAAACCACATCAGTTGTTCTATATGAGCAGGAAAATGATCCACACCTTGTCCGGTCTGACCAGCAATCTGGATGATCCCATTCTTCTGAAAGATGAGAGAAAGGGCCGCTTTGGAAATTTCACCTCTCTTGACTTTCTGGAGAAGCATCTTTTCCGCTACAGAAGATCTGTCTATGAGAAGAAACAGGAAGAAATCTGCATATTTGCAGCAGAATCCCCTGTAAAAGAACTGGAAGAGACAGCCAGGAGAATACGCCGTCTGGTCCGTGAAAAAAATCTGAAATACGGAGAAATCGCTGTGATTACCGGAAATCTGGAGGCGTACAAAAGTATTGCATCTCAGGTATTCGAGGAATCCCGGATCCCTTACTTCCTGGATGAGAAGCACACCATTCTGATGAACCCATTTATAGAATATATTCGTGCTGCTCTTGAAATGGTTACAAAGGGTTTTTCCTACGAAAGTGTTTTCCGGTATCTGCGCTGTGATATGTCCGGCCTTGGAAGGGACCAGGTGGATATGCTGGAGAATTATGTGCTTGCCCTTGGAATTCACGGTTACAAAAAGTGGTCCGAGAAGTGGGTGAGAGTTTACCGGACCATGGATCCGGAGGATATTCAAGTCCTGAACGAATACCGGGAAATATTTGTGAGGGAGGCTGAGATCCTGGCTCAGGGATTTTCCAGTGGAAAGAGAAAAGTATGTGAATATTGTTATAGTTTATATCAGTTTATCGAAAGCTGTGAAATACAGAAAAAACTAAAGAAACAGGAGCTTTTCTTTAAAGAAAAAGGAGAAAAAGCTCTGGAAAAAGAATACGCCCAGATATACGGAATTGTTATGGAACTTCTTGACCGCATGGTAGAGATCCTTGGAGAGGAAGAAATTACAAGAACGGAATTTGTCCAGCTTCTGGAAACTGGTTTTGCCAAGTCAAAGGTTGCGCTGATCCCGCCCAGTATGGATCAGGTCCTTGTTGGAGATATGGAAAGAACCCGTCTGAAAGAAATAAAGGCATTGTTTTTTGTAGGTGTAAACGAGGGGAATATTCCGAAAAATACAGACTCTGGCGGAATTTTGACCCAGATGGACAGAGAATTCTTTGCAGATGAGGGAATGGAGCTTGCACCAGGTCCGAAAGAGCTGATGAACACCCAGCGCTTTTACCTGTACCTGAATCTGACAAAGCCAAGTGAGCATTTGTGCCTTTCCTACAGTTTATCAAATGGAAAAGGAGAACCTATAAGTCCTGCATATCTGATCCACAGTATACAGGCTCTATATCCCGGACTGGAGGTGAAAAATGCAGGTGATGAGGAATTCAGCCTGAACGCCATGGAGCTTCCGGGAACCAGTCTGGAATGCTTCCTGAAAGGTCTTGGAGAGGGCGCTGTGGGACAGGGAAGTCCTTTGTACAGCGAGCTTTACAGCTGGTATCTTAGAAGTCCTAAATATAGGACTTTAGCCAGAAAACTGGTGGAGGCTTCCAGAACCAGAAAGCCTGCTGATATTATCAGTGAAAGTGTGGCAAAGGTTCTCTATGGAGAGGTGTCGCCCTACAGTGCCACCAGGCTGGAGCGTTATTCTGCCTGTGCTTTTGCCCATTTCCTCCAGTATGGCCTTAAACTTACGGAGCGTGCAGAGTATGAATTCCGCGCCATGGATATGGGAAATATTATGCACAAGGTGCTGGAGTCTCTGATAAAGGAAGTGAACAAAGAAAAGCTTTCTCTGGCAGAGCTTTCTGAGGAAGAGAGGGATGCGCTGGCAGACCGTCTGGTAGATACAATAAGTGCAGATTATGGCAATACCATTCTAAAAAGCAGTGCACGCAATGAATATATGATTCAGCGCACCAAGCGAATGGTACGAAGAACTGTGTGGGCAATTCAGAAACAGCTGAAATCCGGGGAATTTGAGCCGGAAGGTGTGGAAGTTGTTTTTCAGGGCGGTCGGATCGATCGCGTGGATACTATGGAGACAGATGATGGGAAGCTGTATGTCCGCGTCATTGATTATAAGACCGGGAATACTTCTTTTGATCTGGTTTCCCTGTATCATGGTCTGCAGCTGCAGTTGATGATCTACATGGACGGTGCCCTTACCGTAGAGCAAAACAAGCATAAGGATAAAGAGGTGATTCCTGCAGGGGTATTTTATTACAATATTAAGGATCCTATGATTCAGGAAAAAATAGATGCAGATATAGAGACTGTCCAGGAGAAAGTGCTGAAGGAACTAAAGATGAATGGACTGGTTCTGAAAGACAAAGAACTGGTACAAAAAATGGACAGTTCCCTTGTGTCAATTCCCGTATCTTTTAACAAGGACGGAAGTTTCCGGAAAAATTCTTCTGTAGCCTCAAAAGAGCAGTTTGATATTTTAAACCGTTATGTAAAAACAAAGATTTCTCATATCAGACAGTCCATTATGACCGGAGATGCCCAGGTTTCTCCATATATGCTGGGAAAGAAAAATGCCTGTACCTACTGTCCTTACAGTGGCGTATGCGGTTTTGACATGGACATTCCAGGCTATGAATTCCGCAGGCTGAAAAACTTTACAGATGAAGAGCTGTGGGATGCTTTTGTGAAGGAGGTGGATGAATAATGGCAGTGAACTGGACGAAAGAGCAGGAGCAGGTTATTAATTTAAGAAACCGGAATATTCTGGTAAGTGCAGCAGCTGGTTCCGGAAAGACTGCGGTGCTTGTGCAGCGAATTCTAAAAAAGGTGATGGATCCGGAGCATCCTGTTGACATTGACAGGCTGCTGATCATGACGTTCACAAGAGCAGCAGCAGGGGAAATGCGGGAACGAATTGCAAATGCCCTGGAGGATGCTCTCTGTGAGAATCCGGACAATGAGCATCTGCAGCGCCAGACTACCTTGATCCATACGGCGCAGATCACCACGATAGATGGCTTCTGTGCTTATGTGATCCGCAATTATTTCCATCTTATTGGTCTGGATCCTGGTTATCGGACAGGAGAAGAGGGAGAATTGAAGCTTCTGAAAGAGGACGTGATGAAGGAGCTTCTGGAGAACTATTACATAAAAGATGACAAAAAGTTTAAGTATTTTATCGAATGCTACGCATCAGGCAAAACAGATGATGGAATCAAAGAACTGATTTATTCTCTGTATAATGCTGCCATGAGCAATCCATATCCGGATACCTGGCTGGAAGAATGCATAGATAGTTATAGAAATACGGATTTAGAGTCTGTAAAATCATCAGAATGGATGAATTTGTTATGGAAAAACATTACGGAGGATCTTTGCCAGGCAAAGGAACTGATTACTCAGGCAAGAAGCTTTTGTAATGCGCCAGGAGGACCATACCTGTATGATGAAGCACTGCAAAGTGATCTCATCCTCATTCGTGCAGCAGAAGAGAAAGCCGCCGCCGGTGATTTTGACGGAGCAGGAGAGCTTCTTGGCAAACCGGCTTTTGCCGCTCTTTCCAGAAAGAAACCAAAAGATCCTGTAGATGATACGCTGAAAGAGCAGGTAAAATCTCTTCGGGAAAATGCAAAGGATATTTTAAAGGATATTGGAACACGGTATTTTTCCGTAAAGGAGGAGGAACTTCCAGTGCTTCTGGAAACCTGCCGGGAGCCTGTAGAAATGCTGGTAGAGCTTACCAGGGAATTTATCCGTATGTATGGAGAGAAGAAGCGGGAAAAAAATATTCTGGACTTTACGGACATGGAGCATTTTGCGCTGGAAATCCTGATTCAAAGGGTTCATGCAGCGGAAGAAAATGGCGAAAACGACGGTAATTGGACTGGAGAGAGCAAGTATATTTATCACATGAGTCCGGCAGCACGTGAACTTTCCCTGAAATATGACGAGGTCATGGTGGATGAGTACCAGGACAGTAACCTGGTACAGGAAATGATCACTAACTGTGTTTCCGGCTGGGCAGATGGAAGAAAAAATATATTCATGGTAGGTGATGTGAAGCAGAGCATTTACCGGTTCCGCCTTGCCAGACCAGAGCTTTTTATGGAAAAGTATGAACAGTACAGTTTAACGGACAGTACGGAACAGCGAATCGATCTTCATAAAAATTTCCGCAGCCGGTCTCAGGTATTGGATAGTGCAAACTTTATTTTCCGTCAGATTATGGGAACAGATCTTGGTGGAATTGCCTACGATAAAGCCGCAGCTCTTTATCCTGGAGCTGTGTTTCCGGAAGGAAACCAGGAAAGCTTTCTTCCTGCAGAAGTTCTTCTGGTAGAAAAGGATTCTGAAGAACTGGAGGATCTGATGGAAGGAAAGGATGCCCGGGAACTGGAGGCTCTTGCTATTTCCCACAGAATTAAGGAAATTGTGGGAAAAGAGCTGGTACTTGATAAAGAAACCAAAGAATATCGTCCTGCGAAATACGGAGATATTGTAATCCTTCTTCGCACCGCCTCCGGCTGGTCAGAAACCTTTACAGAGGTGCTTTCTGCCCACGGAATTCCTGTGTATGCCGCTTCAAAGACGGGATATTTTTCCGCACTTGAGGTGGTTACGATTCTGAATTATCTGCAGGTCTGCGATAATCCTCTTCAGGATATTCCTTTGACGGGTGTGCTGAGGTCGCCGCTGGTGGGATGTACTACCCAGGAGCTTGCCGTTTTGCGGGAAGAACATCCGAAGGGGATGCTGTATGACAGCGTGTTGAATTTCCTGGAAGAATATGAGGGGCAGGAAAGAACTCTTTACCACAAATTACATGGTTTTATAGTCCTGCTGAATGAAATGCGTGATCTTGCGGTGTACACTCCTGTGCATGAGCTGATTCTTGAGATTCTCCGCAGAACCGGCTATGGTAATTATGCGAAAGCTCTGCCAAATGGTGCACAGCGGAGCGCCAACCTCGCTATGCTGGTGGAAAAGGCAATGGATTATGAGAAGACCAGTTACAGAGGCTTATTTAATTTTGTCCGATATATTGAACATTTGCAAAAATATGAAGTTGATTATGGCGAAGTAAATCTTTCTGGCGCAGGAGAAGGTTCCGTGGAAATCATGACGATCCACAAGAGCAAGGGACTCGAGTTTCCGATTGTAATCCTTGCCGGTATGGGAAAACAGTTCAATATGCAGGATCTGAACGCCAGACTTCTGATTCATCCGGATTACGGTCTTGGCGCTGACGCCATTTTGCCAGACCGGCGGATGATTGTGTCAACACTGTATAAGCAGGTGATCCGCCGTAAGCTTCTGGAAGAGACTCTGGGGGAGGAAATCCGAGTACTTTACGTTGCCCTGACGCGTGCCAAGGAGAAACTGATCATGACCGGAACAATAGGAAATCTGGAAAAAAGGCTGCTTTCTTTATACAGATTCCGCGAAAATGAACAGGAACTTCTTCCGGCAGAAACGAGACTGAATGGAAAAACTTACTGGGATTATGTGCTTCCTGCGCTTGCAAGGCACCGCTGCATGGATGAACTTTTTGAGGAGTTTGGATTGCTGCCATCCCATGATAATCTGCTTTATGATGATCCGGCAGAGTTTCAGGTGAAAAGGATCACAGCGCGGACTTTAACGGAGGCTGAAGTGGTGGAACAGGCTGCCGGGCAGATGGAAGACGATATTCTGGATAACTGGGATTGTGAGAAAATCGTGGATCCTGAAATCAGAGCGGAATTGGAAAAGCGTTTTGGATTTGTATATCCTTATGAATATCGTAAGGATATTCCGGTGAAGGTCAGCGTATCGGATCTGAAAAAGAAGAGTTACCATGAAGATACGGATATTGAAGAAGCTGTATATTTCGAACCGGACATTGTTCCGCTGGTTCCAAGATTTATTGAGGAAAAGAAGGAAGCGGAAAAGGCGTTCACAGGTTCTGCAAGAGGTACTGCCTACCATCGTGTGATGGAATGTCTTGAGTACAATAAAACGGATAGTTCACAGCAGCTGAAAGAGCAGATCAACGCATTGGTTCAGAGCAAAAAAATGTCTGAGGCAGAAGCAGAATGTATCAGAATTTCAGATATTCAGTCTTTTGTGAATGGGGCACTGGGGCAGAGAATGAAAGTCGCTGCATTATCGGGGCTTCTTTTCAGGGAACAGCCTTTTGTCATTTCCAGAAGTGCTGCTGAAATAGATGAGGCATGGGATCCACAGGAACGTGTGCTTGTGCAGGGAATCATAGACGCTTATTTTCTGGAAGGGGATGAGATCGTGCTGGTTGATTACAAGACGGATCGTGTGCGCAGAGGGGAAGAGCAGAAGCTGGTTGATCTGTATCACACCCAGCTGGAGGATTATGCTCAGGCACTTCATAGAATGACTGGGCGCAGGGTGAAAGAGAAGTATATTTATTCCTTTACGTTGAAAAAAGAGATATTGTTAGGATGATTGCTTGTGTTCGCAGAGGGTGCGTGGATGTGGCACGCCACATCCACGCACGTCGCAGGCGGAAGGGAAAACAAAAATTTGACAAACTTACACTCTCCACCCCGCTGGATACTTATTTTTCAATGTCCCATTCACAAGTTTTCCAAACCCAAGGGGATACCCTTCCACACAAAGCAAATGCCATCCTTTAGAATGAGCAGCCTCTTCAGGCTCAATTGTAAGAGTTTCCCCTTTCAGATACCGCTCCAGTCTTGGATCATCCACAGAAAGGGAAATCACAGCTTCAGCTTCATTTTTCCGGAAAGCCAGTGCAAGCGGCTGAGCCGGTTCAAACCGGTTTTTCTTCAGATCTCCCAGATAAAGTCCGTTCCGAATAAACGTAAGTCCTCTGAAATTATAGGAAACAGACGGCAGATAATAAACTTTATCTGCCCGGACCTCCACCCGGTTCCAGTCAAACTCCTGGCCATCTAAAGTTTTCAACCCGATTTCTCTGAAAAATTCTTCCATATACTTCCGGACATCTGCAGCCAGACGACTGGTCTTAGAAGTACCAGCGGAAGGTCCAGCCGTTCCCTCCTTTTGCAAGAGGGCTAGAAAATGCCCCTCCCCCTGCATCTTATGGGGAAAAATGCGCACACATTTTTTCAGTTGTGGATTCCCATCTCCCCATTCAGGATTTCCGGTGGAAAAGCCCTCATAATCCTCCATGGAAATCAGAGACAGCTCCGGCCGTTCCCTGAGAAGCCAGGAAATGATCTGCTCATCCTCACAAGGTGCAAAGGTACAAGTAGAATAAAGCATCTGTCCTCCCGGCTGCAGCATGTCTGCCGCATTCAGACAAAGCTGTTTCTGAATTCTGGAAAGCTCCTCAGACTTCTCAGGAGTCCAGTCTTTGGCAAGAGCTTCCTCCTTACGGAACATCCCCTCTCCGGAACAAGGTGCATCCAGAATGATCTTATGGAAAAATTCCGGAAAATTCTTTACCATTTTTTCAGGCTTTTCATTGGAAACAAAAAGATTGGGAATCCCAAACAGTTCCAGGTTTCGAAGCAGTGCTCTTGCCCTGGTAGTGCTGATATCATTTGCAACCAGAAGTCCTTCACCCTTTAGGGCGGAACCAACTGCAGTTGCTTTTCCTCCAGGAGCTGCACACATATCCAGCACATATTCCCCTGGCTCCACCGGAATACGGGAAGCGGGGGTCATGGCACTTGGTTCCTGAAGATAATAAAGTCCAGCCTGATAAAGAGCACACCGGGATGGCCTTACATCCTTATTGTAAAAATAACCATTCGAAACCCATGGGATTTTTTTCACTTCAAAGGGCACAATCTGTTCAAACTCCTCACAGGAAATCTTTGCCGTGTTTACCCGGAGCCCATAAGTACGCGGCTGTTCATAAGCTGCCAGAAAAGGTTCAAAATCATCCCCAAGCATATCCTTCATCCGATGAAGAAAAGCCTGAGGCAGAGCTGATAATCTATCTGAATCCATAGAAAAATCTCCTTAGTACTGAAATAGAATGATATGAGTGTCAGATTTACTGCGTAAATTTCACGAAAACAGTGAAACACATCTTGCAGAAAGCATTTTTTAAACACATTTTAGTATAGCGGAAGAAAAAGAACAAGTCAAACATAAGCAAAAGAATCCATTGGAATTTCCTGGTTTTTCCACTATAATTAAATATAGAATAATCATTAGAGCGTGTTTGAAAAATTATTCCTACAAATCATACTCCGGAAACGGTGTAAACAGCAATATACTTATAAAACAAGAGAGTGAGGGTATGAAATGCCTAAAGAAAAAATCAGCCTGAATTCCATTTACATATCAGAACGTTTACAAAAATCCCTGCAGCCTGTTTCCAACAGCGCGCTGACAGCCATAACAGCCCCTATGGGATATGGCAAAACAACTGCCGTAAACTGGTATCTGTCCAGAATGGCGAAAGACAGTCAGGCTTTGCTGATCCGGATCAGTATCTACTCCCAAAACCTTTCCATCTTCTGGAAAAGTGTGCAAAATGCATTTTCCTTCGCAGGTCTTAACTTTCTGGAAAACTACGATTGCCCGGAAGATGAAGCTTCCGCTGGATTCTTGACGGAAATTCTATGCTATCAACTGGAAAAATGTGAAAATTGTTATATTTTTATAGATGACTTTCATCTGTTAAAAGATGACCGGGCGGCCACTTTCCTGTGCAGAATGGCAGGGAGGATTCCGGAAAATGTGCATCTGATCGTAGCAAGCCGAAATCATTTTATCAGTGATGACTGGATTGTAAGACGTGGAGGAAGACTTCACCGGATAGAAATAGACGATCTGCGTCTGAACGCTGGGGAGCTGTCAGCCTATATCCGCCGCTGCGGAACCAGCCTGACAGACAGCCAGCTTGAGCAGCTTCTGAAATCCAGCGAAGGATGGTTCGCAGCTGTTTACCTGAATTTGTGTTCTTTTTCAAAATCAAGAGAATTGCCAGGAAAAACATCTGATATTTACCAGATGTTTTCCGCTTCCATGCTGAATCCTTTGCCAGAAGACAGAAAAGAATTTTTAAGTGCCATGGGGCTTGCAGATGAATTCACGGAAGAGATGGCAGAATTTATTACAAAAAGAGAAGACGTACACCAAATCCTGAAAATGCTCACCAGGCAGAATGCATTTGTCACCTGCCTGAATGACGGGCAGACTTATCGCTTTCACCATATGATGAAAGAGTGCGCATTTCGTGCGTTCAGAACACTGGATAATTCCAGGCAGGCTTTCTACTATGAAAGATATGGTGCATGGTATGAAAAACATGGTGCCTATATCCATGCCTTGTCAGCATACCGGCGGAATCAGAATTTTGCAGCTATCCTCCGGGTGGTGCAAAAAGATGCCGGAATCTTACTTGCTTCTCTAAAACCGGAAGAGGTTCTGGAAGTTTTGAACAGATGTCCGGTTTCCGTTTTAAAAGAATATCCGCTTGCAATTCTGGTTCTTATGAGATGCATGTTTAACTGGAAAAATATTCCCAAAATGCTGGAACTGAAAGCACTTCTTCTGGCATCCATCAGAGAACATCCAAAGCTGTCTGAGGAAGAGAAAGGAAATCTTCTGGGCGAATGCGACCTGATCCAGAGCTTTCTTATGTACAATGATATTTCGAGAATGAGTCAGTTTCACCGCAGTGCCAGTGAGAAGATGACAAGACCTGCCATCAGTATCCGAAGTGACGGAGGCTGGACGTTTGGCTCCCCATCTGTACTTATGATGTTTCACAGGAAAAGCGGAGACCTTGACAAAGAGCTGGAAGAGATGAACCAGTGTATGCCTCATTATTACAAGATCACAAACGGACATGGACAGGGTGCAGAAACGATTATGAGCGCAGAGGCTCACTTTATGCGAGGAAATTTTGTTGATGCCCATATAGCATTGGAAAAGGCTTATACCCAGATTCAGGGAAACGGGCAGGAAAGCATTGCACTTTGCTGCGATTTTCTGGCACAAAGGCTGTCTATCTGTATGGACATAAAAATGAGAAATACGTTTGAAGAACGTCGAAAAGAACTGCTGCAGGGGCATAATACCACCTGGGTCAATATTTTTGACAGCACCTGCGCCTATTACTATGCAGTCACCGGACAAACGGAGCGGATTCCGGCTCTCTTTGGAGCGCACATGCTTTCTACGGTGAATTTTCTGGCACCTGGGAGACCGATGATGGAAATGATCGAGAATCAGGTTTATCTTGCCCAGGGAGAATATTCGAAGGTGATCGGAAGAAGCGAATCCATTCTTGCCATGTGTCAGGCTCTTCACTACGATCTGGTGGCGCTTCATGTGCAGATCCAGCTTCTTGCGGCCAACTGGAAGCTGGGAAAAACAGAACAGGCGCTTGAACTTTTGAGAAGATCACTTTCCCAGGCTTTTCCAGATGGAATCCTTATGCCATTTGTGGAGAATTATCCATACATAGAGGAGCTTTTGAAGGGGAGCTTTTTCGGCATCAATGAAAATTTTCTTTTCAGGATCACCAGAATGGGGAAAGAATGGGAAATGCGGTGCAATCAGTTAAAAAAAGAGGAGGCGTATCCGCCGGTCTTTAAAGTACTGTCAGATCGCGAGCTGGAGATTACGGAGCTTATGGCGAAGCATATGAGCAACAAAGAAATCGCCCAGAGTCTGTTTTTATCCGAGGGAACTGTGAAGCAGTACATCAATCAGATTTATTCCAAATTACAGATTCCAGGGGATGTCCGGGTGAAGCGCAAGTATCTTTTGGAGATGATGGAAGGGAAAAGCTAACTGGAAGTTAATACTATTTTTGTCAGAGAAAACGTATAGTAAAGGTACAACATATTTCGACAGGAGGAAAATGGTATGAAGAGAAAAATAGTTACAGCGGTCATCGCGTTTATTTTATGTGCAGCAGTTGTTCCCCCAGCCGGTATTTACAGCGTAATGGCAGAAAACGAGGATACGCTTCAGGTAGAGGACGGAGCTGACTATGCAGCACTTTCCGGTGTATGGAAAAATGAAGATGCACAGGCTGATGAAACTCTTACCTTAAGTGCAGACGGATTGTTTGTATATCACACCGGAGAAGGCGATGATGTTCAGGGATATCTGGAATATGTGGATGAATACAACGACGGAAATGGCAGATATGACATGTACAATCGCATGGGCATGTGGCTGGAGGGATTTTATCTGGACTCCGCGGATACTCTTCATATGGGAAATGACGGGGCTGCGGTTTTTACCAGAGCAGAGGAAGATCAGACAGAAGAGAATTCGGAAGGTCAGACTGAAAACGAAGACAGTGTGGAAAAGAAAAGCTATGTCCTCATGTCAAATAAACGCTATACAGGACTGCGCCCTCTTTATAACAATTCCAGTTGGGAAGGAGGGTATTTCTATTCCGATATGACAGAGGACTGTATGACGGTGATCGTCAACTGCAGTGCTTTAAATGACAATGAATTCACCGGTACCCCGGAGGAATATATGGAACAGTTTGCAGGCTTTGTAAGTGAATCGGAAATAAAGGATTTCACAGCAGTACAGAACCAGGAATATACAGAGAAATTCACTTATCCGGCATATGAACTGGAATTTACCACCGGAGCAAATGAAGATACCTGCAAATGGAAAATGCTGTATTTCCAGACGGATACCAATACCTTTGCTTATGCTTACAGAGTTTCAGCGGATTTTGCTGAGGAGATGGAGGAGGAATACCGGGCTGCCATTTCTTCTCTGGAACTGACGGAGATTGAGGGCGTTGAAAATACAGAAACCACTTTCACTCAAGGGGAAGATTATGATCCAAGTGCCGAAGGAGAGAGCCTGGAAATGTTTATCTCTTATTTTGACAGCTGGTACCAGTATGGAGATTTAAATGCCATGAATATCCGGCTTTATGGAGAAGGAACCTGGGAAATCTACAACAGCCTGAATAGTGATAAAACAGGGGGATATTTTTTTGACAGCGGTACTTTTACCACACTTGGCACAACAGCCCTGAAACTGGTCAATGACAGCGGAATCTATGTGGCAGATGTTACTTTGGATGGAGATGGCGATCTGATGCTCAGTCCTGTGATTTCCGGATATGGAAATATTTATGCAGGTGCAGCTTTTTTACGAGAGTCCGATTCTATCGCCTACGAAGCCCAGACAGCTGACGATGGTGAAGGATACGGAGACTACATTCCTGATGAAGATTATGTAGAGGAAAGTGATCCGGGAGATACTTATTACTGGTATGATGGGGAAGGAAATGTAATGTACTTTGATGGTTCCGACAGCTATTATATAGGACCGGATGACGTGTTCTATATTGATGAGGCAGGAAGGCTGATGGAATACTGATAAGCAGGTAAAACTAGTACATCGTTTCGTAAATAACTATACCAATCGCGTAGGATGGGGATTCGAGTGTGCAGATTGCAGAAAGCCTTTTTCAAACACGCTCTGAAACGTGGACAAAAAGAATTTCCTGAAAAATATATGACAAATTTTGCAAGCCGAATACCTGTGTGTATTTCGGCTTGCTTATTATTTCCTGTTTTAAGATCATAGGGGATTTCATAAGCTTTCATTTTGTGATAAACTATGTGATAAAGCTAAACAAGCTTCGTGTTTTGAGCAGCGGAGCTTTCATTTTGAAAAAGATATGGGCAGGAGCTATCAAGGATGCAGATATGGAAAGATATCTTGAGATAAGGATCACAGAGTCTGGAAAAGTAGGAGAGGTTTTGCGGGCTGAGGCAGGGCTTACGAAGAGGCAGATCAGTCAGGCAAAGTTCAGGCCGGGAGGTATCCTTAAAAATGGAAAACAGTGCCGTGTAACGGAAATAGCAGTGCCTGGTGATCGGCTTCAGGTATGTCTGGAAGCGAAAGGGATTGATTCAAAGCAACTGGTGTGTCCAGATACAAGTAGTTTCATAGAACGAGGAAAAAAACAATTATTGGATTTCGAAAGACAAGAGCTGGAAGAAGGATTAAAACCCCAGAAACTTCAGATCCTTTATGAAGACCAGGATTTACTTGTAGTAAACAAGCCGGCTGGTATGGTGACGCACCCATCCGGAAGCCATTATCAGGACAGCATTTCTAACCTGCTTGCAGCCTATTTTCGTGAAAAAAATGAGACAACACGCATTCGGTCCATTGGACGTCTGGATAAAGAGACCTCCGGGATTTTACTTTTTGCCAGAAACCAGGTGGCGGCAGCCAGATTGCAGAAGCAGAGGGAAGAAGGAAAGCTGCAAAAGAAATATCTGGCGCTTGCAGAAGGAGATTTATCAGAAGCAAATGATTCTGTATTCTGGAAAGAAATTGCTATACCACTTGCCCAGGATCCGGAAAATTCCATGAAAATGACAATTTCTCCAGATGGACTGTTGCCAGGAAGCAGGAATGCAGTTACGTATTATAAAAACATAAAAAGTTTCGGTAACGTGACTCTTGTTGAGCTTCAGTTGGAAACCGGACGAACCCATCAGATCCGGGTTCACATGTCAGGGATAGGTCACCCTCTTCTGGGAGATACGATGTATAATCCTAGAGTGTGTTTGAAAATGAGTAACAGCAAAGAAAAAAAGAATACGGAAGGCAGAATTAATAATAGGAATGACTGCTTCAAAAGAGCTGCGCTCCATGCCTGGAAGCTGACTTTTTGTCACCCATTTACAGATGAAATAATCACTCTGGAAGCTCCCCTTCCAGATGATTTCTGCCGCTTTTTGAATGCAAACGAGGAGGAAAAAACATGACAGAAACACAGCAAACCATAAATAATGTTATCGCAAAAATGATCGCATATTCCGATGGAAACAAGCATGATATTGCCCATTTCCTGAAGGTATATACATATGCCAGAATGATTGGCGAGATGGAAAATTTAACCGAAAGAAAGCAGGAAATTCTGGAAATCGCAGCCGTGATCCACGACATTGCCTGCCCTGTATGCCGCGTAAAATATGGTAATACAAACGGCTCCAACCAGGAAAAAGAAAGTCCTGAGCTGGTAGAAAATTTCCTCAAGGATGTGGAAATTGATGATGAAATGAAAGAGAGAATCAACTATCTGGTCAGCCATCACCACACCTATACAAACGTAGACGGACTGGATTACCGCATTCTTCTGGAAGCTGATTTTCTTGTAAATGCAGATGAAAGTGAAATGTCTGAGAATGCTGTTGAAACAGCCAGAGAGCGCGTATTTGAGACCAATACAGGCAAAAAATTACTCACAAGTATCTATAAATTGCCTGCCAGGTAAAGCAATAGAAGGCGTTGAAAAAGAAAAAAATTGGGCTTGTAGTGAAGGATAAAAAAGGCTTTCACCTGTGACGGAGAAATTTATCAGTTATTTGAAGTGAAAGAAAATATGTTGAAATATTGGCGTGGCATTGGCCGCGCCCTTTTTTGTAAATGATGGGAATATAGAAATTTGTTTTCAAAAATAGTATTGACAAAATTATATTATACATCATATAATATAGTTAACAAAACAATATTGATGTTCTGTATAGTATGTGAACAGGATGGAATAAATG